>Ga0075115_10000001_pt1 | contig 241821 bp, 238 predicted proteins | sample AntAceMetag02UKH_FD_69785 | JGI IMG/M metagenome (GOLD analysis project Ga0075115, IMG submission 69785) | Saline lake microbial communities from Ace Lake, Antarctica - Antarctic Ace Lake Metagenome 02UKH | ecosystem: Environmental > Aquatic > Non-marine Saline and Alkaline > Saline | place... | reverse complement strand
TAAAAGCCTTTGCAAAGGCAATAAGTCCAAAAGTGTTAATACCGATTCATACTTTTGAAGGGAAACAATACCCAGATATGTTTGAAAATGTTAGAATTTTAGATGACGGTGAGCTTTTTGTGGTCTAAGAAATGGATTTTAGGCACCAATCTGGCACTGGGGGTATTGTATTGACTACCGTTTATAGCAGAGTATAATATATTTATTCCACAAAGGCGTGGCAAATTAAAGGCTTTTAATGTTGATAAACTCAAATTAGTATTTTTCGGCGACTTTCTTATTAAAGATAGTCGCTTTTTTACAAAATAAGGAGGAATGATGTTGGTAAAAAAATTAATAGTATTTATAACTCTTATTTTTTTGGCAGGATGTGCGTCTGCTGGTCGTCATAGACAGTTAACTAGAGATGATACTGAAAGACTCACTGTTGGTAAAGTCCAAAGAGAGATTAAGGTTGGAATGTCTTCGGCGCAAGTAGCAGAAATATTAGGTTCACCAAATGTAGTTAGCACTGACGAGGAAAGAAGAGAAGTATGGATTTACGATAAAATATCAACAGAAGTTGCTTATTCTCAAAGTGAGGCAGGAGCATCTTTATTGATTATAGGAGGTTTTGGTAGTTCGGGTGCAAAATCAAGTTCACAGCGCACACTCACTGTTATTATAAAGTTTGATAAAGAAGGAAAAGTGAGAGATTTTGCCTACCATACATCTCGATTTTAGTTAAAAAAATGAGGTGGTTATGAAAAATAGTATTTTTAAAACAGCTAGATTTTCTTTTGTTTTTTTAATATGTTTAGGCATGGTTGGTTGTGCTAGTATTCCAAAAGGCTTTCTGAAGCTTAGTGATGCTTCTTTAGAAAAAAGACAGTTACAAATTAGACAGTATGAAACAACTAATAAGGAGCAGATTTTAACTGCTGTTGCTGGTGTCTTGCAGGATTTAGGTTTTACTTTGGATAGTAGTGAAACTAAATTAGGATTTGTGGCTGCTTCAAAGAAAGCAGATGCAAAAAGTGGCGGACAAATTGCGGGAGCATTTATATTAGATGTTTTATTTGGTACTAATAATTCAGCTTTATGTGATAAGTCGCAAGTGGTGAAAGCTTCGATAATTACAAAGCTTAGTCTTGATAATAAAAAAACAGTTGTGCGTGTTACATTTCAGCGAATTGTTTGGAATATGAACGGTCAAATCAGTAAGGTCGAAAGTATTAATGACTTAGAGATATATCAGAAGTTTTTTGATGGTTTGTCAAAAGCAATATTTTTGGAGGCTCAGCAAATATGAAAAAACTAACAAAGTTTTGTGGAATTATTGGAGTTCTATTTTTTATTATTGTGTTGTTTGGTTGTGCTACTACAGCTAGGAAAGCTTTTCAAACTACAGAAAGTCAAGTTAAATTAAGGAGTATGCAAACAAGAGCTTTTGATACAACCGATAAACATAAAATGATGCAAACAGTGATAAGCACTATGCAAGACTTGGAATTCGTAATTGATAAAGCCGATTTAATGCTCGGTTCTATTAGTGGTACTAAATTTCTTGGCTATGCAGTTGTTACGATGACAGTAACTGTAAGGCCTAGGGGTAAAAAACAGTTGTTGGTAAGAGCAAATGCACAACATGGAGTTAAGTCTGTTGAAGACGCGGAAACTTACCAAGATTTTTTTACAGCATTAGAAAAATCATTATTCTTGACTGCGCAGCAGGTTGATTGATTGAGATATAAAATCTATACAAATTAGTAATTCTAGGCGATTTTCTTGTTAAAGAGAATCGCTTTTTTTTATTTAAAATTAGGAGGGAGAATGATCAAATTCTTTTTAGTTTGAATAACTCATAATGAAAACATTATTATTGATAGGGTTAGCTGATGTTTATAGATATAAAAACAATTATTTTCTTTGTCTTTTTAATCCTATTTATTGTATATTTTGTCTATAGGCTTGGTAAGGATGTAGAAGCTAGAGAGAAAAGGATAAGAACTATCCCTAATTATTTGAAAATGGAAAAAGTAAGAGGAGTATTTTTAGGTTGAACTATATTAAAGTTGAATTAATTATTTTAGTTTTTATTTGTTTAGTTGGTTGTTCTTCTTCAGTAATCGTTTCTCAAGATGATATTAGTTATGGTCAGGCCAAGGTTACTATTCCTTTTGATTGGGGCGGACCTGTTTATACTACGCCATACGGGGTCATCTATAAAGGCGACTCTAGAGATGATGTTAAATACATACTTGGAGAACCATATCATGTTTCCAAGGGCAATAGAGGGGAAAACTGGCGGTATTATTTTAAAGAAGAAGAAAGAATCTCAGTTTATTTTATAGATGATAAGGTTGCAGAGGTAAGAGTAGAGATGAATGAGGGTACATTTAAAGAAGACAAGAAGTAATGAATAATAAATTCCTCTTGAGAGTTTTAATTGTGTTTTTGTTTTTTATGCTATTTAGCAATGCTTTTATCTTTGCAAAAGAAAAATACAATCCGCTTATGACCAACGAAGGAAGTAAATATGAATTTTATCGTGAAGACATGCCTGAAGTGTTCTTTTTTCCTGAGGATAAAGCACGCTGGAATGGGTATGAAGTTACGTTGAGAGATTGGAAAAGACTGGTAGATTATCAGAGGATTAAGTTTGTCGAAGAGGCTTTAAACATAATGATGTTTGAAGGGAAGGTTATTGATGATTATTCAAATAGCATAGGACAAATTGTTATAACTATGGATAATATTGTCCATCTATTTTTATTAGGTGGTAAAAAATACAGTGTCTTAGAAGTATTTAACATGACTTTGAAAGAATATTATAAAGCGGCAGTAGAAGAAGTTAATATACTAGATTAAAATTATTTACCATCTTACCCCCAGGTGTTAAACTATACTCGATATATAAATAATAATAAATCATGTTACTAATTAATCCCGTATCTTTAGATGTCATGCATTCCTGTAAGATGAATACAGGTCTAAGCTATATTGCATCTAGTTTAGTTGCCAAAGGCAAAAGAATGAAGCTTGTAAACTGCCAGCTTAAAAGACAGGTTGATTATGAGGCTGATATATTAATTTCTCTTAAGGAACTTGATATGGTTGGTATTGCCACTAATGCCGGCAATATAACAAGTGCTTTAGCGCTTTCCAGGTTTATAAGAAAGAATTCTCCTAAAACAAAAATAGTCTTTGGCGGACCCTAGGCAACGGCAATCTATGAAAGACTTATTTCTGAGTATGCTGATATTGTAGTAAGGGGCCAAGGAGAGCAGACTGTATGTGAGTTGTTTGATTTACCTTTACCGCAGATAAAAGGTATTGCCTATTGGGATAATGGTATCAAGCTTAATCAGGATCGCGAAGAGAATAGTGATTTAGATAGTTTAGCTTGGCCGTCGCATGAATTATTCTTAGACGCCCACAAGCAGTGTGTATTTCCTAGAGGTATATGCGCCCAGGTAATGACCAGCCGTGGATGCAATTACAGGTGTGTTTTTTGCTCCAATACCACCCACGGCAAGGGAGTGCGTTTTAGGGATATTGCAAAGGTATTTGATGAGATTGATTATTTGATTAATAAATTAGGCGTGAGATATGTAGAAATCATCGATGAATCTTTTACTTCTTTTCCTGAGCGGGTTAAAGAGTTTTGTAAAGGTATCATAAAGAAAAACTACAAGGGTGTTTATTTTGTGCTCAATAATGGCATCAGGCCTGATATTAGCGATACTAGCATGTATAAGCTTCTTAAAAAAGCCGGTTTTGGACAGCTGCGTTTTGGAATAGAGTCTGGTTCCCAAGTTGTTTTAGATGCTATGCAGAAAGATTTTACTTTGGAAAAAGTCAAATCTGCTGTTAACTCAGCAAGGGATGTAGGGATAAAGGCAGCGGCATTTTTTATGTTTGGTTTTCCTTCTGAGACTCAAGAGACTATGCGTCAGACCATAGATTTTGCAAAGAGCCTGCCTTTATGCAGGGCGTATTTTGCTATTGCTACGCCGTTTCCCGGAAGCCCGCTTCATGATATCGTTAAAAAAAGAGGAAGATTTCTAAAAGATATGGATCTGGAATCAACAAGTATCCTTAAGGCGTGTTTTCAGATACCCGGCCTTGACCCTCAAGAGGTAGAAGATATGTTAAAACAGGCCTATAAGGAGTTTTACCTTAGACCTGTATTTCTATCCAAGCGTATTATTTTAGAAGGGCCTGTTCTTTTGACTATGCTTGCAAAAAGACTGCGCATTGAAACAAATCTAAAATACGGACAAAAAAAATAATATAATTTATCTTGTGTTAGATAGATTATGGTTGTAACATAATAATACCAGTCACTAAAGGTGGCTGTATGAAAAAAATCAAAAGCTCAAGACAGTTTTCTTTTAAAGAAGGCTGTTTTTTTTTATTGGTTTTTGTTGTTTGCCTGTTGGTTATTAAAAGCAATTGTTTTGCTTATCCGAGAGATTATTACTGTTCGACCTACAGAAAGTACAATAAGCATCAGGGGATAAATTTTGAAATAGATTACGATGATTTAGAAAGTCAGTTGAACCTGTTTTTAAACAGAAAAGTCCCTTTTAACCAGGTTAAACCCGTACAGTTTAAGCCAGCAATAACAGAAAATAACTTAGTTTTAACAAATAATAATAATAGTATTTTCTGTGGGTATTTTAAGAAGAAAAGTGATTTTAAAAGAACTTTAGATATAAGCAATAAAAGCCACTCTGAATACATAACACGTATTAAAAAAAGCATTTTCCAATTTGCACCCTTTCTAGAGCCGCAAAAGATAATTTTTGAAGATAGCGACTGCGATGGGATAGGCAATTGGTATGATAAAACCCCCCAAAATCCCAATAAAAGCTAATTTTAGCTTTATAGATAAATCCTAAAATTGTATTGACAGCTAAATTTAGGGGTATAAAATATAATAGAAGATTGATTTTAATAATTATTTAATTTTAAGACGATTATGAGAAACTCAGGTGTTCCAATTCTAGGCGATCTGGATTGGGGAGCGCATATCTGTCAGTTCTACAGAACAAATGAAGAATTGTTAGAAATTCTCATAGGTTATTTTAAAGCAGGCCTAGAGAATAACGAGTTCTGTATATGGAGCGTTCCAGAGACGTTAGGAATTAAAAAGGCAAAAGAAGTCTTATCAAAAAAGGTTAAAAAATTCGATACCTATCTAAAAAATAATCAAATTGAGATAGTTGATTATAAAGATATCTATTTTAAGGCAGGAATATTTTCAGCGCACAATGCTTTATTGGAGTGGTATAAAAGAAGCCAGAAAGGCTTAGATGCTGGTTTTGAAGGAGTGCGCATAAGTGGTGACGGAAGCTGGGGGCTTGAAGAGCACTGGCTTAGCATTTCTTATTATGAGGCTGAGATCAACAGAAATATCGGCGGAGTAAAAACTATTGCTTTGTGCACATATTGTATGAATAATCTTGAGTCTGATAAGCTTATACGTGCAGGGTTTTATCACGACTCTACGATAGTAAAAAAAGAAGGCAAATGGCGCGTATTCAATGCACAAACTTTAAGAAATATTAAACTGTAATAAAATTTTGTGTTTTAGGTGTTTGATTTTGTAGTATAATTTGTTAAGGGAGCAGTCTGATGAATAAAAAAAGACTAATTATCGTAATAAGTGCTGTTTTGATTGTTTTGATAGGTCTTTTTATATGCAGCTATATCTGTATTTTAAGATCGCAGGTATGTTTTTTAACTAGAAACATTGATAAAATAAATAAGAATGTGGAAGATTTACAGAAAAGTGCCCAGACCGTTAATTGTCTGCAGCTTAAAGACGAGTTAGTTGTTTTACGGAGGAAAGTCAAAGGACTGGAATCTAAGCTAGGCAGAGTATATAAAGATAGCAGCGATAAGCAAAAAGGAAATGCAGGCTATTTAATGAAAGACGGGAAAATTAACAGATAGTATTAAATAAAAACAATGATAGTTAATAAAAGACAATTTGAACGTTTTAACATGAAAGTTCCTTTTATGTATAGAAGCCTGGATTTGAAGGATTATCTTGCTTCCAATACGAATAACCTTTCACAGGCTGGTTTTGCTGCAAGGATAGACCTGCATGCCCATAGGAATAGATTAATGCAGTTTAAGTTTATTTTGCCTGAGACTAATGAGATAGTAGAATTTTTGGCTAAACTTTCCTGGGGAAAGCTAATCAGCGGATCCAGTTATGAAGCAGGTTTTGAAGTTGTTGATACCAGTAGTGATTTTAAAGATAAAATCAATTCCTTGATAGAAAATCTCCCCAAAAATAGGAATTAAACACCTCCTTTTTAATTTAATCCTTGTAAAAATATAATTTCTTTGTATAATAAAAAAACTTATTTTATTTCATTAATATTATGAAGAAATTATTTCTTTTTTCAATTTTGGTCGTAGTTCTATCCGTTAATGCTGCTTGGGCAGATTCGTTTAAGGATAAGATTAACAGTATCCGCTGGATTGCTTATTCGCCTACCAATTATAATCCGGATAAAGGCATATATCCGCAGAAGGATTCTGTTGCTAAGGATTTAAAGGTGCTTAAAAAATATGGTTTTGAGGGTATTGTTACATATGGTGCGCTTGATATCTTAGGTGAGATTCCCCGTATGGCAAAAGAGATTGGTTTTAAAGGCGTTGTCATGGGTATCTGGGATATTGCCAATAGGGACGAGATTATAAATGCCACTTTAGCCAAGAATTATGTTGATGGTTATTGCATGGGTAATGAGGGTCTAAATAAAAGATATGATTTAGCAGCTTTAAAATCCGCAATTAAATCTTTGAAGTTAAGTACTGATAAGCCGGTTACTACAACTGAGGAGATATTCGATTACGCCAATGACGATGTATTTAAATTGGGAGATTGGATTTTTCCCAATATCCATCCCTTTTTATGCAATGTTAAAGATCCAGAAAAAGCAATCTACTGGACAAAGGGCCATTATAATATATTAAATAAGCATAATACTGATTCGCGGGCGATTATTTTTAAAGAAACCGGGTTTCCGACAAAAGGCATGTATGCGGCAACCCAAGATAATCAAAAAGAGTATTTTCTTTTACTTGAAAAAGCTGGAATTCCCTTTGTATATTTCGAGGCCTTTGACCAGAGTTGGAAGGCGCATTTGCCTTGTGAGATGCATTGGGGTCTTTTTGATTTAAAAAGGCGCCCCAAGAAGTTTATCCGCGATAAATTATTCACTAAAAAATAGCTTTTTTTGCCTGCCTACGAGTAAAATCTATATAGTTATTTTGTTTGACGATATATCAGGAATTTGATATATTATATTGTCAATAGTTTGCTTGTGTCTTTAAAATAATCCCAATTTAAAGGAGCATTTATGATCGCAAGATATACGAGGCCGGGTATGGCAAAGATTTGGTCTGATAAGGCTAAATTTAATGCCATGCTTAAGGTAGAACTTTTGGTTTGTGAGGCGTATAACAAACTGGGTAAGATCTCCAAAAAAGATTTAAGCGCAATCAATAAAAAGGCTGAATTTAATGTTGATAGCATAAACAAAATAGAGGAAAAAACCCATCATGATGTGGTTGCTTTTGTAAAAGAGCTGGAGCGTCACATAGGCAAACAGGCAAAATATATACACATGGGTATAACCTCTTCGGATGTTTTAGATACGGGTTTAAGCATTCAGCTTGTTCAGGCAAGCGATATTTTAATTGCCGATGTAAAGAAAATCATAAATATACTAAAGAAAAAGGCAGTGCGTTATAAGGATATGGTTTGCATCGGAAGGACCCATGGCGTGCATGCAGAGCCGGTTACTTTGGGTTTAAAGTTTGCGCTTTGGTATGAAGAGATGAATCGTAATCTAACACGCCTTTTAACAGCTAAGCAGACTATAAGTGTGGGTAAGATTTCAGGAGCTGTGGGAACGTATTCTAATATTGAACCGTTTATTGAAAAGTATGTTTGCTCTAAACTTAAAATAAAGTCGGCAAATGTATCTACGCAGATAATTCAGCGCGACCGACACGCAGAATATATTGCTGTCTTAGCGATAACCGGAGCTAGTTTAGAAAAGATAGCTTTAGAAATTAGGCATCTGCAAAAAACAGAAGTCAGAGAACTGGAAGAACCTTTTAGAAAAGGCCAAACCGGTTCCTCAGCCATGCCGCATAAGCGTAATCCTGTAATCTGCGAAAGGATCTGTGGCTTGGCAAGACTGTTGCGCGGTTACAGTACATCAGCTATGGAAAACATTGCACTTTGGCATGAGCGTGATATCAGCCATTCTTCGGTTGAGCGCGTGATCATTCCTGATGCAACCACTGTTTTAGATTATATGTGTACTAAGGCAATTGAGGTTTTAGATGGTTTGATTGTCTATCCGGATAATATGCTGATTAATCTTACTAAAACCAGAGGATTGATATTTTCCCAGAGGGTTTTGGTTGAGCTTATGAATAAGGGTCTGGTAAGGACGAAGGCTTATGACTTGGTGCAGCGCGCTGCGATGAAGACCTGGAATACAAAGAAAGAATTTAAACACTGCTTAAGAGAAGATAAGCAAGTAAGAAAGATACTAGGTGATAAACAGCTGGATAGAATCTTTAGTCTTGATTATTATTTGCGTAACGTGAATAAGATATTTAAAAACGTCGGCTTATAACCTGCCAACTTGATTAATATCTTTCATTTTTAATTTAAAACTCAGAAAATATAAAAATGTTTTGGCGTATTGAGCTAAGAGAGAAAAAAGGCAATTATGATCCTGTCGCAGCAGCTTTAAAAAAGGACATAAAAGACTTAGGGATAAAGCAAGTAAAGCAGGTAAACTATATCCATAATTTTCTTATTGAATCAGACCTTACGGAAAAACAAGTTACGCTTATCGCAGAGAGGCTTTTAGTTGATGATGTAACCCAGGAATATAGCCTCAGTCCATTTAAATACAGCGCAAAAGATTCTTATATAGTTGAAGTGGCCTATAATCGAGGGGTTATGGATCCGGTGGAAGAATCTTTTTTAAAGGCAGTAAAAGATCTAGATATTGATAATCAAATCATTGTAAAAACTTCCCGAAAATATATCCTTCAAGGTAAACTAAATAAATCCCAGATAGATTTGATAAAGGAAAAACTTCTTTATAACAAGTTGATTCAGCATATTGTAAAAGACGAGGACAGCTTGAGAGATTCTTTAAAGATAAAAAAACCGGCTGTTGATAATTTTAAATCTAGAATTATTGATATCATCAATGCCAGCGATCAGGTTCTTAAACAGACCAGCAGCCAGATGCAACTATTTTTAAATATCGTGGAGATGCGTACGATTAAGGATTATTTTTCTAAGTTAAATCGTAACCCTACTGATTGCGAGCTGGAGACAATAGCTCAGACCTGGAGCGAACACTGCAATCATAAAACCTTAAGGGGAAATATTCATTATACCGAGAAGACCTTTAAAGATAAAAAGCTGGTTGAAAAAAAGGTATTTATAAATAATCTTCTTAAACAAACGATTATGAAGGTTACGCGTCTTTTGAAAAAGAGCTGGTGCGTTTCGGTATTTGAAGATAACTCCGGGATAATCAGGTTTGATGAAAAACACAATATTTGTTTTAAAGTGGAAACCCATAATCATCCTTCAGCCTTAGAGCCTTTTGGCGGCGCCAATACCGGAATTGGCGGAGTAATCAGAGATTGTCTGGGTACAGGCCTGGGGGCAAAGCCGATATTAAATACAGATGTTTTTTGTTTTGCCCAGCCGGACTACCCTTTTACAAAAATTCCTGCTGGCATCTTGCATCCTAAAAGAGTGATTAAAGGGGTAGTAAGCGGTGTACGCGACTATGGTAATAAAATGGGAATTCCTACAGTAAACGGGGCTGTGCTTTTTCATGAAAGGTTTTTAGGTAATCCTTTGGTTTATTGCGGTACAATCGGCATTCTGCCTAAAGATAAATCTTTTAAAAAAGTAAATAATCGTGATTTGATTGTTGTTGTTGGAGGCAAAACCGGGCGCGACGGTATACACGGTGCGACTTTTTCTTCAGGGGATCTGACTCATGAATCAGAAGAAGTCTCTAGCGGCGCAGTGCAGATCGGTAATCCCATTGAAGAGAAAAAAGTTACGGATGTAATAATAAAAGCAAGAGATAAGAATTTATATACTTCTATAACTGATTGTGGTGCAGGCGGGCTTTCCAGTGCAGTAGGCGAGATGGGGATAACCTTAGGTGCAAGGGTGGATCTGGAAAAGGTTCCTTTAAAATATGAGGGATTAAGCTATGATGAAATCTGGATATCAGAGTCGCAGGAACGTATGGTTTTAAGCGTTGCGCCAAGAAAGGTAAAATCTTTGATAAAGTTATTTGCCGAGGAAAATGTAGAGGCAACTGTAATTGGTGAATTTATTGATTCTAAAAAACTAGAGTTGTTTTTTCACGGCAATAGAGTGTGTGAATTAGATATGCACTTTTTACATGAAGGTGTTCCTAGATTAGAAAAACAAGCTGAATTTAGCGAGTTGAATCCGCAAGGAATAAGTTTTAAACAGCCTAAAGATCTAACGGAGGTATTAAAAAAGCTTCTTTGTTCTTACGATATCTGTTCTAAGGAATGGGTAATCAGGCAGTACGACCATGAGGTTCAGGCAGGCTCTGTAATAAAACCGCTAACAGGAGTTAAAAATGATGGTCCTTCAGATGCCTCGGTAGTAAGGCCGTTATTGGATTCCAAGAAGGCAGTGGCGGTTGCAAACGGAATAAATTTTCGTTACGGTATGATTGATCCCTTTTGGATGGCAGCCTCGGCAATCGATGAGGCCTTAAGACAGATTGTCTGTGTGGGTGGATCAATTGAGAGGCTAGCTATTCTTGATAATTTTTGCTGGGGTAATCCGGATAAGCCGGATAGGCTTGGAGGCCTGGTTAGGTGCGCATTAGGATGTTTTTACGCAGCAAAAGAGTTTAAGGTGCCTTTTATTTCCGGGAAAGACAGCCTTTACAATGAATTTGTTTCAGGCAAAAATACAATTGAGATTCCCGGTACGATTCTGATTTCAGCCATGGCGGTTATGGAAGATGCAAATAAAGCCATAACAATGGACTTTAAGGATAAAAATAATCTTATTTATATAGTCGGAACTACCTTTGATGAGTTGGGTGGTTCACAGTATCTAGATATAGTTAAAAAAAGTTCTACTTTTGTTCCTAAGGTGGATGCAAGACTTGCCAGAAAATCAATGTTAAACTTGCAAACTGCAATTAACAAAGGCTGGGTAAGAAGCTGTCATGATTGTTCTGAGGGAGGCCTGGCAGTAAGTTTATCCGAGATGTGTTTGGCTTCTGGTTTTGGTGCAAATATTGATTTGGCTAAGGTTCCTTTTAGCCCAATCAATCAACCGCAGCTAAAGACAAGAGAAGATGTAATATTATTCTCGCAGTCAAATTCGCGTTTTATTATTGAGGTTGAGCCGGATAATAAAGATAGCTTGGAAAAGGCATTAAAGGGCGTTGTTTTTTCCTGTATCGGCAGCGTGACTGATTCTGCGTATCTAGAAATAAACGGGCTTAAAAAGAAAACAGTAATTAAGGAAAAGATTTCACAGTTAAAGGAAAGCTGGCAGAAAACATTAAGGTGGTGAAAGGATGAAAGCGAAAAATTTAGATAGAAGTTTTCTCAATGGCGATGAGACATGGCGTGTCTTTAGAATCATGGCTGAGTTTGTCGATGGTTTTGATATTTTATCCAAAGTAGGAAAAGCGGTTTCAGTATTCGGTTCTGCACGCATAAAGCCGGGGACTAAATATTATCGCTTGGCAGAACAGACTGCCTATGAGATTGCTAAGGCCGGTTATGCGGTTATAACCGGAGGCGGGCCCTGTATTATGGAGGCAGCCAATAAGGGCGCAAAAAAAACCAAGGGCAAGTCTATTGGTTTAAATATTGAAATGCCCTCTGAGCAAAAACCGAATAAATATGCCCAGATCTTGGTTAATTTTCATTATTTCTTCTGCCGCAAAGTAATGTTTGTTAAATATGCCAAGGCATTCGTGATTATGCCCGGCGGATTCGGTACACTGGATGAGTTGTTTGAATCACTAAACCTTATCCAGACCGAAAGGATTGGTAAGTTTCCTGTTATCCTAGTTGGTAAAAGCTACTGGTGCGGCCTTATGGACTGGATTAAAACCACAGTTATTAAGGAAGGTTGCGTGGATACTAATGATCTTAAGATATTCCATGTTGTAGATAAGCCGAAAGAAGTAGTTTCGATTATAAAGAAGTTTTATAAAAGAAAAAAATAGTTTATGAAGATTCCTAAAGTACTGGTAATACGAACAGCAGGTACGAATTGCGATGTGGAGACGTCTTTTGCTTTTAAACTCTGCAGCTGCCGGGTTGATTTGTTGCATATCAATAAACTGGTCAGGTCGAAAACGTTAATTAATAAATACAATATTATTGCTCTTCCCGGAGGTTTTAGCTATGGCGATGATATTGCAGCAGGAAAGATTCTTTCTAACGAATTAAGGTATAAACTTAAAAAGGAACTGAAGAATTTTGTCTCACGCGGAGGTCTTATTATCGGCATCTGTAATGGCTTTCAGGTTTTGATTAAGTCTGGACTTCTTCCAGGCAGCAGAAATATGGTTCAGGAAGCAACGCTTACGGTAAATGACTCCAATAAATTCGAAGACCGCTGGGTATATTTAAAGAGTAGTTCTTCTTCTGGTAAGGCTTCCCGGTGTGTCTGGACCAAGGGTCTATCGGAGGTCATTTATTTACCCGTAGCGCATGGGGAAGGTAAATTTGTTGCTAAAAATAAAACTGTTTTAAGAACTTTAGAAAAAAATAACCAAATTGTTTTTAGGTACTGCAACGGATCAGGTAAAGCTGGAGTATATCCAGCGAACCCCAATGGTTCGGTTTTAGATATTGCGGGAATATGTGATACTACAGGTAGGGTTCTAGGTCTTATGCCTCATCCGGAAAGGCATATTTTTAATACGCAGCATCCGCGCTGGACAAGGAATAGGGGCAATGTTGAACCTGACGGGTTGAAGATTTTTAAAAACGCAGTTAACTATCTAAAGAAAAGGTCATGAAAAATATAACCTATAAAAAATCAGGCGTAGATATCAAATCAATGGAAATGCTTAAAGATAATATTAAGCATTTAGCGCGAAGATCTTTTTCAAAATCGGCGATAAAAGATATCGGTGGCTTCGGTGCTTTTTTTAGCCTAGAGAACGTACGTTTTAAAAAGCCTGTTTTGGTTTCTAGTGCCGATGGCGTAGGGACAAAGTTAAAATTAGCGCAGTTACTAAATAAACACGATACAGTAGGTATAGATTTAGTGGCTATGAATGTAAATGATATACTTTGTGCAGGTGCCAGGCCTTTGTTTTTTTTAGACTATATATCTTTCAGCAAAGTAAATAAAAATATACTGCTTGATGTGATTAAGGGGATAAATAAAGGCTGTATGGATTCAGCTTGTGCCTTGATCGGCGGAGAGACAGCCCAAATGCCTAATTTTTATCCGGCAGGCGAATATGATGTTGCGGGTTTTTGTGTAGGAATAGTTGAGAAAACAAAAATAATCGATGGCGTAAGAATAAGCAAAAACAACACTGCGATTGGTTTATCTTCCAGTGGCCTGCATTCCAATGGATTCTCGTTAGTGAGAAAGGTTTTCTCAAAAAAAGAATTAAAGCGCATGGGTAGTTATTTACTTAGGCCTACGCGTATATATGTAAAAGAAATTTTAGATTTATTAAACTCGAATAAAAATATCTCCACAGCCGTTAGGGGAATTGCCCATATTACCGGAGGTGCTTTCTATGATAAAATTGCAAGAATTTTACCTAAAGATACAGATTGTGTAATTGATAAAAATAGCTGGAAAGTGCCGGATGTTTTTAAGCTGACGCAGAATAAAGCTTCAATTAGCCAGCGTGAGATGTACCATACGTTTAATATGGGTATAGGCATGGTGCTTATCGTAGATACCTTACAGGCAAAGAAAATAGTCTCAAGATTGGATACACTAGGAACAAAATCTTTTATAATCGGCAAGACTATAAAAGGACAGGGGAAGGTTATCGTAGAATGAAAGTTTTAGTGATTGGTTCAGGGGCAAGAGAGCACGCGCTTATTTATAAGATTGCTCAGTCAAAGTCAGTGGAAAAGATATTTGCCGCACCTGGTAATGGTGGTATTGCTGGTTTAGCCGAGTGCGTAGAGATAAAAGCAGATGACGTGGCTAATCTTTTAGAATTTGCAAAGAAGGAAAAGATCGATTTTACCGTAGTTGGACCTGAAGCGGCTTTAGCCAAAGGAATTGTTAATGAGTTTAATAAAAATAATCTTTTGATTTTTGGTGTAACCAAAGAAGCTGCCATGCTTGAATCAAGCAAGATTTTTTCTAAAAGAATTATGCAAAAATACAATATTCCTACAGCTGATTTTGAGGTTTTTGATAATAGCGTGAAAGCAAAAGAGTATCTAAAGGAAAAAAAATTTCCTTGTGTAATAAAAGCTGATGGTTTGGCTGCGGGAAAAGGTGTTGTCATTGTCAAAGATTATAATCAGGCTGCGGAAGCGGTAGATAGGATAATGAATGATAAAATATTTGGCGATGCTGGAAATAAAATTTTAATTGAAGATTTTCTTGTGGGCCAAGAGGTGTCGATAATCGTAGTAACTGATTCCAAGGATATAGCCATACTTGATTCCAGTCAGGATTATAAACGCGTGTTTGATAACGACGAGGGGTCTAATACAGGTGGAATGGGTGCTTATTCTCCTGTTTCTTTAATAGATAAGATATTGTTTGATAAAATTATAGATCAGATAATAAAGCCTACAGTAGCTGGTTTAGTTGAAGAAGGCATTGAATATAAGGGAGTATTATACGCAGGTGTTATGGTGACTAGCGCTGGTCCGAAGGTTTTAGAATTTAATGTTAGATTCGGCGATCCCGAGACCCAGGTAATACTGCCTAGGATTAATTTTGATTTTCTGGAGTTGCTTTTGAGTACCTCAAAATCAAATCTGGGTGAGTTTTTAAAAAAGACCTCTTTGACTTGGGATGAGCGTTTTTGTGTTTGTGTTGTTTGTGTTTCCGGCGGTTATCCCGGGAATTACGATAAGGGAAAGCCTATAGAAGGACTTGAAGAAACAGCCAATTTAAAGGACATAATTGTTTTTCATGCTGGTACGAAAAAGATAGTCAGTAATAAAAAAGATAACTATATAACAGATGGTGGCAGGGTATTGTCAGTTACCGGTTTTGGAAAGACGATAAACCTTGCAATCGAAAATGTCTATAATGCGTTAAAAGGCATTAATTTTGAGAATATGCATTACAGAAAAGATATTGCAAAAAAAGCAATTATATAAAAGCAAATCAGGGGAGAGAAAAATGAAAAAAAATCTTATCAGTATTCTTATGGGTAGTAGTTCCGACCTTATACATTTAAAAGGCAGTATAAAGTTATTGAAAAGTTTTAAAGTGGGTTTTGATGTTAAGGTTTTATCAGCGCACAGGAGTCCAAAGGAGCTTGCTAAATATGTAGAAGATGCGACAAAAAAAGGAATAAAGGTATTTATTGCCGCTGCTGGAGGTTCTGCTGCTTTAGCAGGTGTTGTGGCTGCACATACTTTAGCGCCGGTTATAGGTATTCCTATTGAGACGCGCTCTCTTAAGGGGCTTGACTCACTTTTATCAACTGTGCAGATGCCTTCAGGTGTGCCTGTTGCTTCTATGGCTTTAGGTAAGGCTGGAGCGAAGAATGCTGTAATCTTTGCTTTGGAGATACTTGCTTTAAGTGATAAGAAGATAAAAAGCAAGTTGGTTAATTTCCGTAATAATTTTAAAAAATCGGTTTTAAAACAAAAAATAAAGTTGTAATTTATGTCTATAGAAATTGTTAAGCTTGATAAACATGATTTATCTGCTGAAAAAATTCAGCGATTAGCCGATGAGTTAAACAAAGGCAAGGTCTTGATTTTACCCACAGAGACGGTCTATGGTCTGGCAGTTGATTTTGCTAATGGCGCTGCATTAGAGAAGGTTTATAGAATTAAGGGTCGTGACAGTAAAAAGAAAATTTCAGTTGCCGTTAGTAAGATTAAGCATGTAGAAGATTTGATTGAAGAAATTCCTTTGGGTGTTTATAAGCTAATGGACAGTTTTTGGCCCGGGCCTTTAACGATTGTTATGGACACAAAAAAAGGCATGCTGGGTTTTCGTATGCCGGATAATTTTGTTACTCTTAGCGTGATTGATTATTTGGACAGGCCAATTTATTTGACTTCGGCGAATCTTTCCGGTAAACCGGCAACAAATGATATTGAATCGGCGATAAGAGATTTAAAAGAAAAAGTTGATATAGCAGTTGATACCGGAAGAAGTGAGCTGGGTTCGGAATCTACTGTAATAAAAATAAAAGATAATTCTTTTTCTTTATTGCGTGAAGGCTATTTGCCGGAAGAAAAAATTAAGAACGTAATGAATAAAAAAAGAGTGTTATTCGTTTGTTCCGGCAACTCCTGCCGTTCCGTGATGGCAGAATATCTTTTTATAAAGCTTCTAGGCAAAAGAACCGATGTGGATGTAGGCTCTGCCGGGATTGCTGCCTTAGATGGTATGGGTGTAAGCGAAGAAGTAAAAAATATCTTATCCAAAGAGTCAATCGATGCCTCAGGCCATCGAGCAAGACGCCTGAGTTTTGAGATGTTAAAAGCAAACGATATGATAATTGCAATGGAGCGTTTCCAGGAAGAAAGAATAAAACAGATGTATCCGGAAGTAAAAAATCGCGTGTTTTTACTTAAAGAGTTTGCTAAAATAAATAATGGTTCTGTTGATATAACAGATCCTATGGGTAGAGGCGCGGATTTTTATCAGGCGGTTTGTCAAACTATAAAACAGGGCTTGGGAAAAATTCTAAAAATAATTTAAAAATATGAAAGACAAAAAAATCATAATTGGTTCTGACCACGGTGGATTTGAGTTGAAGGAAAAGATAATTATTTATCTTACTAAGAAAAAATATAAAATTAAGGATGTGGGCGCGTTTTCTAAACAAAGATGTGATTACCCTTTGATTGGTTTTGAGGTGGCACAAAAAGTTTCAAATAACAGATTCAAAAGAGGGATTTTGATTTGTACGTCGGGAATTGGCCAGAGTATTGTGGCTAATAAACTTAAAAATGTACGCGCTGCCCTGTGTCATAATAAAACAATTGCTTATTTGTCCAGAAGGCATAACAATGCAAATATTCTGGTTTTGGGACAGAAGTTCACTTTTTTTAATAAAGCAAAAGATATTGTCGATATTTGGCTAAAGACCGAATTTGAAGGCGGCAGACATGCGCGTAGATTGAAACAGATAAAAAATATAGAAGAGAGGAAGCTATAAAATGAAGTTAGAAACAACTGATAAAGAGATCTACGCTTGTTTAAAGAATGAATTATCTAGGCAGAATGAAAACTTAGAGCTTATTGCTTCTGAGAATTTTACCTCTTTAGAGGTTTTAGAGGCGCAAGGCTCAGTCTTGACGAATAAATATGCCGAAGGTTACCCTGGCAGGCGTTGGTACGGAGGTTGTGTTAATGTCGATGAGGTAGAGTCTTTAGCAATACAAAGATGTAAACAGCTTTTTAAGGCCGAGCATGCCAATGTGCAGGCACACTCCGGAACTCAAGCAAACATGGCAGTATTTATGAGTTGTTTAAAGCATAATGATACTGTTTTAGCCATGGATTTAGTTAGTGGTGGACATCTTTCGCATGGACATAAACTTAATTTTTCCGGCATATTTTATAATGTAATCGGCTATGGTTTAAATAAAGAAACCGAGATGATAGATTATGATCAAGTGCAAGCTTTGGCCAACAAGCATAAACCAAAGCTTATTTTAGCAGGCGCCTCAGCTTACCCAAGGTTTATTGATTTTGAAAAGTTTCGTAAGATTGCTGATTCAGTAGGAGCGATTCTTTTTGTAGACATGGCGCATATTGCCGGACTTGTGGCAGCAGGTATTCATCCTGACCCGGTTAAGTATTCTGAATTTGTTAGTTCTACAACGCATAAGACACTGCGTGGACCAAGGGGCGGGTTTGTCCTGTGTCGTAAGGATTTTGCCAAGAAAATCGACGTTAATGTTTTTCCCGGAATACAGGGTGGGCCGCTTATGCATGTAATTGCCGCTAAAGCTGTAGCTTTTAAACAGGCATTAAGTGATGATTTTAAACAGTATCAAAAGCAGATTGTAAAAAATGCCAAGTGTTTGGCTGATTCTTTATCTGGTTTAGGTTATAGGATTGTTTCAGGAGGAACGGATAATCATTTGCTTTTAGTTGATTTAAGTAAAAAGGATTTAACTGGAAAAGATGCTCAGGAGATGCTTGAAAGAGCGAATATTACGGTAAATAAAAATCTTATCCCTTTTGATGATAAGCCAGCTACCTTAACCAGCGGTGTGCGTCTAGGAACCCCTGCTTTAACTACAAGAGGAATGAAAGAGCCGGAAATGAAAAAGATTGCGGAATTAATCGATAAGGTAATTGCTTCCAAGGCAAAAGAGGCAGTGGTTTCGGAAGTTAAAAATGAAGTTTTGGATATATGCAGGGGATTTATGCTTTATCCGGAGTTATTATGAAGAAAAAACAATCAAGACCGAGCTGGGATGAATATTTTTCAGATGTAGCAAAATTAGTTTCTTCTCGTTCAACTTGCTTAAGGCGCAAGGTAGGAGCGGTTATCGTAAGGGAAAAAAGAATTCTTTCTACCGGTTATAACGGTGCACCGTCAAAAACAAGTCATTGTATTGAGGTGGGTTGTCTGCGGGATGAACTGAATATTCCTTCTGGGCAGAGGCATGAATTATGCCGCGGTCTGCATGCTGAGCAAAACGCGCTTTTGCAAGCTGCATTATGCGGAATTAGCTTAAAAGACAGTACTATTTATATAACAAATCACCCGTGTATTATTTGCGCGAAGATGATTATTAATGTCGGAATAAAGGAAATTGTGATTTTAGATAGCTATCCGGACGATATGGCAAAAGATATGCTGGAAGAGGCAAAGATAAAGGTGAGGATTCTAAAACATTAATATGCGCTGTCCATACTGTGCACACAAACAGGATAAAGTTGTTGATTCACGGGAAAGTCTTGATGGCGCTCAAGTAAGGCGTAGAAGAGAGTGCTTAAAATGCGGCAACCGTTTTACCACCTATGAACATACCGAAAATGTTGCTTTAAAGGTAATAAAAAAAGATTCCCGAAGGGAAAATTTTGACAGAAAAAAGTTGTTGTCAGGGTTGATGAAGGCCTGTGAAAAGCGGCCCATCAGCGTAGAAAAGCTGGAGGAAATAGTTTTAAATATCGAACGCTTGATTCAGAAGAAATTTGAACGTGAGGTTTCTAGTGAGGCTATAGGTGAGATTGCAATGGAGAAGCTCGCGCTTTTAGACCATGTGGCCTATGTCAGATTTGCTTCTGTTTACAGACATTTTAAGGATGTTAATCAGTTTACAGAAGAGCTTAATAGTCTTTTTGGAAGAATGAAATCCAATAAAAAACTAAAACGTAAGATTAAGAAAACTAAAAGAGCATGATTGAAGTTGAATTGAATAAAATAATTTTAGATGAAAAAAGACATGATCAGATTATTGTCTTAAAGGAAATAAAGGGAAAAAGATTCTTGCCTATCGTAATCGGAATAGCAGAGGCATCAGCGATAAAGATGAGGATTAATAGTATAAATCCGCCGCGACCCTTGACGCATGATTTACTTAGCGGCGTTATTGATAAACTTTCGGCAAAGCTTGATTGCATAGTGATAAACCAGTTTAAGAATAATACTTATTATGCTAAATTGCATTTAAAAGATAAAGACGGAAAGCTTATTTTGGTAGATTCGCGTCCTTCTGATGGTGTTGCCTTAGCTGTAAGAAGCAGCGCCAAGATTTTTGTCGAAGATGATGTTCTATCCTCTTCAAGCCAGATAAGTAAAAATACCTAGCCAGATGAAAATCGGTATAATTGCAGACTCCCATGACAATTTGGATAAACTTAAAAAAGCAGTGGATATTTTTAATCTTAACCGTCTGGGTTTCGTTTTTCATGCAGGAGATTTTATTGCTCCTTTTACAGTCCCTGTTTTAAATTCACTAAAATGTGATTTTTTGGGGGTTTTCGGCAATAACGATGCTGAAACCAGATTATTAAAGAAGAAATCTCAAGGAAAAATAAAAAAAGGGCCGCTTTTAATAAATAAATTCGGCATGAAAATATTACTTTGCCATGATCTTAAAAAAGTTAGTTTAAGTAAGAGAGAACCGGATTTGGTTATTTTTGGGCACAGCCACGAAGTAAATATTTCTCAAAAAGGAAAGACTTTGTTTATAAATCCTGGAGAATGCTGCGGTTGGCTTACAGGCAGATCTACGATTGCAATACTTGATACAGGTAAGATGTCCTTTCATATTTTAAGGATCTAATTTTATGAATAAGTTTATCGATACTGTCAGTAAAGACCAAATTTTAAGAAAAGTCTCGCTTTTTGCAAAACATAAGAAGGTGAGGCTTTTTTTAGTAGGAGGGTTTATTCGGGATAACCTCCTGAGGAGAAAGAAAACCATAATCGATTATGATTTTGCCATTAAGCGTAATGCAATAGGTTTTGGCAGGGCTCTGTCAAAATATCTAAAAAGCGGTTTTGTAGTATTAGATAAAAAGCATGGAAGCTGCAGAGTGGTTTATAATAAAGCCAAGAGCCTGACGCTGGATTTTACTGATTTCCGAGGCAGGACATTAGACGAAGACCTTATGTTCCGAGATTTTACGTTGAATTCCTTAAGTATAGATTTAAATAATATACAAAACGGTATTTATGATCCGCTAGGAGGATTAAACGATATAAAAAAGAGGATGATTCGATTATGTTGCGATAAAAGTATTCCTCAAGACCCAGTAAGGATTTTACGGGCTTTTAGCCTGTCGGCAATTTTTGGTTTTAAAATTGATAAGAAAGTAGTCGCTTCAATAAAAAAAGAAAAATCTAATCTGAATAATGTTGCCTTTGAGCGTGTACGTGATGAACTTTTTAAGATATTAGATACGAATAATGCTTTGAAGATAATCAAGGAGCTTGACCGGTTTAAGATATTGGAAATAATAATCCCGGAAATCAAGTCTTGTTTTAGGGTTAACCAGGGGCCGTATCATCATCTTGATGTCTGGGAACATTCTTTGGTTGCGTTAGAGGGTCTGGAGAAGATTTTAAACAGTACGAGAAGTAAAAATATTATCGAGCATCTTAATGAAATTATTGCACAGTGTCATAAAAGAAAACAGCTTATAAAATTGGCTGCGTTGTTGCATGATATCGGCAAACCAAAGGCAAAGAGAAGAATTAAAAATAAGCTCATTTTTCATGGACATGAGGCTTTGGGAGCAAAAATGATGTTAAGGATATCACAGCGTTTAAAACTTTCTGTAAAAGAAAACGATTATCTGCGTCGTTTGGTTTGGTTTCATTTAAGGCCGGGTTATCTGGCTGATCTTTCTCCTTTATCTGAGCGGGCGGTATTTCGATTTTTTCGCGATGCGAAAAGTGAAGCTTTAGATATCTTGCTTGTATCTTTGGCTGATCAAAGAGCAACAAGGGGAAGGCTTAATACCCGCAAAAGCCGCGTAAATCACGAAAGGCTTTGCGCAAAACTCATAAGGCGGTTTTTAAAGGATAAATCTTCAAAACCATTTGTTCGTTTTGTAGACGGTAATGATATGTTAAAGTTGGGCTTATCCGAAGGCCCGATCGTGGGGGAATTTCTAAAAGAGCTTGAGGAACTTCAGGCAGAAGGAAAGATAAAATCAAGGCAGCAGGCTTTAAAAAAAGCCAAGGCTATGATAAAAAAAATTAAATAGTTTATATTTTCAAAAATTGGGGGAGGGTAACTATGGAAATAAAAGTTGAAAGATTAAGCAATGAAGAGCTTCAAAAAAGACAAGTTTTTGAGTGGTCGATATGGAACAAGGAAGCTTCTGTATTTGATTGGCATTACGATCAGCAGGAACAGTGTTATTTTCTAGAAGGTAAAGTAACGGTTAAAACTAAAGACGGCGAAAGCGTAAGCTTTACAAAAGGTGATTTCGTAACATTTCCTAAAGGGCTTTCCTGTACCTGGCAGATAGAAGAAGACGTAAAAAAGCATTATAATTTTTCTTAAAAATAAATGCAGACGATAAATCGGTCTTTGGCTCTTATTGAAAAGATGATAGCCGATACCACAGTTCCTTCGGTAACTCAGTTTGCCGAAGAAAAAGACCCTTTTATTATTTTGATTTCATGCGTTTTGAGCCTGCGTACTAAAGATAAAACTACCATCTCTGCCAGTAAAAGATTATTCCATGTAGCAAAAACTCCGCAAGCTTTAAGCAAACTTTCCTTAGAGGAAATCAGACGTTTAATATACCCCGTTGGTTTTTACCGTAATAAAGCAAAGCAGGTTAGAGAAATTGCCAAGATAATTTCAGAAAAATACAATAATAAAGTTCCTGATACATTAGATGAGTTGCTTGTTTTTAAGGGCGTGGGGATAAAAACTGCCAATCTTGTTCTTGGCTTGGGGTTTAATAAACCTGCAATTTGCGTAGATACCCATGTACATAGAATCAGCAATAGATTAGACTGGGTAAATACAAAAAATGCTCAGGAAACCCTTGCGGCGTTAGAAAGTTTGATTCCCAAGAGAAAATGGATTAGGCTTAATACCACGCTTGTCGGATTTGGACAAAATATTTGTTTAGCCAGTTCGCCTTTATGTTTAAGGTGTACGTTAAATTTAACTTGCGCTAAAAAAGGAGTAAAAAAATGTCGATAACCAGAATCAAGGGAGTGAATTTTGGAAGTTGGCTTCTTATGGAAGGTTATATTTTAGGAGGCAGGAATATCCCTGAGCATAGATTCAAGGCTGAATTTGAAAAAATAAACGGTAAGCGTAATCTCAAAGAATTCGAGCGTTTGTTCAGAGATAACTATATCCGCGAGATTGATTTTAAAAACGCTTCTTTAATCAATGCGAATACTATAAGGCTTCCTTTTAATGCCCGTTTGATTGATAATGGTTATTCACCTGTTAATAAAAATGGCTTAAGCTATATCAAAAAAGCTTTGGTTTTAGCGGAAAAATATAAGCTTAAAGTAATTTTGGATTTACATGCAGCAACCGGAGCGCAGAATTGCGACTGGCATGCTGATTCAGACGGCAAAGCGCTTTTTTGGCAAAAGGAGTCTTATAGGCAAAGAACGCTTGCCCTATGGGAGATTCTGGCAGATACGTTTAAGGATTATAAGGCTTTGATCGGTTATGATGTATTAAACGAACCGGTTTTAGATAAAACAAAAGTAAAAATATTAGCTAAGTTTTATAAGGATACAGTTAAAAAGATCAGATCAATAGATAAAAAACACCTGATATTTCTAGAAGGGTTTGATTGGGGCCAAAGGATAGATTTTTTAAAAGACATAATTGAAAAAGATGTTTGGGTCAGTATTCATACATATTTACCGCTTAACTATACTTTTAACTTTACGCCGTTTTTGAAGTTTCCCGGAACTATCGAAGGCAGGCGCTGGGATAAAAATGCAATTTATAAGTATCTATTACCTTACTATAAGTTTGCCCGGGAGAACAAGACCAATATCTATGTAGGCGAATTTGGCATTAATTGGAGGATGAATAACTACGGAGAGCTAGATTATTTAAACTCAATGCTAAAGACCTTTGAAGAGTTTAAGTTTTCTTATACCTACTGGACATACAAATGCGTTGCCAGGCATGCTTTTCCTGATGGAATTTATCAGCTTGTTGCTAATGATAAGTTTATAAAGAGAGAGGGTCCAGTATACGGTTGGGAGAATTATATTTCAAACTGGAAGAGAAATAAGAAAGATATTGTTAACCATTGGAAGACAGAGAGTTATACTCCCAATAAACAGCTTATTAATTTATTGAAAAGATTTTTTAAAATGTAAACCTATTTAGTATTTTGTTCGTCTAATAGTATAGACAACAAAAAAAGGAGGTGTCTGATGAAAGCAGCAAGAATAGCGTTGGTAGCAGTTTTAATTTTGTCTTTTGCAAGTATCAGTTTTGCCTATAAAGGCGGCGGAGGCGCTGTTGTAGAAGGGTATGGCTTTGGTGGCATCGAAGAAGACAGTGAATATGATTATGAATCGACAAAGGTAAATAGGCATGGAAGAAAAGGATTTCATGAAGAGATGATGAAGTTGAAGAAAGAAGACCCGGAAAAATTTGAGGAAGTGATAAAAGGGAAGAGGGCCAAAGGAAAAGAACATCTAGAAGAGCTCAAACGAACCGATCCTAAAAGATACCGTGAAGTTATGCGTAATATGGCTAAGAGACGCAAGCAGTCCTTGATGAAGCTGAAGAAAGAGGACCCGGAAAAATTCCAGGAAGTAATCGCAAAGCGTAAAGCAAGATTAGAAGGAAGATTGGAAAAGCTCAAGAAAGAAGACCCGGCGAAATATAAGAAAATCACCGATTATAAGAAGAAAAAAGAAGAGCTTAAGAAAATAAGACAAGACTTATTGAAAAGTTATAAAGACGACGGTATTAAAGATTATTTTGAAGAAACGCAAGAATAATTAATGAATTTTTATGAAGGATAGTCAGTTGAATTCGTTGGTAGCCGAAGTATTAGATAATCAAAGGGCGAGTTTTGATAAGTTGGTGGATTTATTGAAGGAAAGAGGAATTAGGGTTGCCTATCATATTGTAGGCAACCTTGAGGACGCAAAAGATGTATTGCAAGAGGCCTTTATTAAGCTGTATGTAAACATCAGTAAATTTAAGGCAAGATCGAGTTTTTCAACTTGGTTTCATAGAATTGTCGTTAATTGTGCGTATGATTTTTTAAAAAAAAAGAAAGCAAAGAAAAGGATAACGCCTTTAAGTCTGACTGACAATAAAGATTCTCAGATAGATGTTAGTGATGAAAACCTCAGGCCGGACATGCGTTTGAGGCAAGATTCAGATTTAGTTTTAGAAAGATTTATTGATATGTTATCTGTAAAACAGAAACAGGCTATTATATTGCGTTATAAGAATGGATTTTCAATGAAGGAAACAGCCCAGATTATCGGCTGTAAGGTTTCTACAACAAAAGTCCATTTATTCAGGGCAATCAAGAGGTTACGCAAGATGTTTTATGAGCAAGAGAAACAAACAGGAGGGAGAAATGCTTAAATGTTTGTTTTTAAGGTCTAAAATAAAAAAATACGCACTGGATATCTTAAGCGAAAAGCAAAAAGCAATTGTTATCCGTCATGTCGAGCGATGCCCCGGGTGTAGACAAGAACTGCAGAAGTTTAAAGTATTAGTCGCGTCTTTAAAAAGTAACGAGGCTTTAAAAATTGATGATAATTTCTGGCATAAATTTAAAGTAGGTTTAGATGATAAGCTTAATAATGTTTTAGTCGGGCCAACCAAAGGTATTAGTAAAAGGAAAATGTCTTTTAAGCCTATTTTGGCCTATGCGGTTGTGGCGATATTACTTTTTATCAGCGTACCTATTGTAAGTTTTAGTTTGAAAAAGTGGCAAAATATTTCAGATATTAAGTTTTCTGATGAGTTTTACGCGTTAGAGGAGTTTACCAATAGCAGGGTATTCAATGGCAATTCTTTTTCTTATATTGACGAAATTGATCTGATTTTAGAACTTTCCTAAGGTATATTCTTTTCTTCCCTCAACCTTCAAAAAATATTGCTAGCCTTAAGTGCTTATGATATCATTAGTAGAGATTAAGGCTGTATAATAAAGTCTAAATACATGAATTCATTTACTCATTATCTTACATTTAATACCAAGTCCAGGCAGGAGTTTATAAATATTACTCCTTGTGTAGAGGAGTTGCTTATAAAAAGTGCAATAAAAGAAGGTTTATGTTTAGTCAATGCTATGCATATTACTTCCAGTGTTTTTATAAACGATGACGAAGCGGGTCTTCATAGTGATTTTTTCGTCTTTTTGGAACGTTTGGCTCCTTATGGTAAGGATAAATATAAACATAATCTGAGCATGGAGGATAATGGGGATAGCCATATAAAAAGAACGATAATGGGCAGGGAAGTTGTAGTAGCAATTACTAAAGGTAGGCTTGATTTTGGTCCATGGGAACAGATATTTTATGGAGAGTTTGATGGTAGAAGAAAAAAAAGAGTTTTAGTTAAGATTATAGGTGAGTGATAAAAATATGAAGATAAAAGATACAGAGATAACAATAGTAAATTCAGATATAACTACTTTAAAACTTGACGCTATAGTTAACGCAGCCAATAATAAACTTTTGATGGGTGGCGGTGTTGCCGGAGCAATAAAAAGAGCTGGCGGAATAGAGGTAGAAAAAGAAGCTGTGTCTAAAGGTCCTATTGAGATTGGTGATTCGATTTATACGTCTGGCGGCAGGCTTGCTGCAAAATACGTTATTCATGCAGCTACTATGGGGATGGATTTTAAAACAGACGAAATAAAGATTAGGGATTCTTTTGCTAGTGCCCTTAGATTAGCAGAACAGCTGAAGATTTCTTCTGTGGCTTTTCCTGCTTTAGGTTGTGGGGTAGGGGGTTTTTCATATAAGGTGGCGGCAAAAATCATGGCCCAAGAGTTGTTAAGTTATATCCGAGAGAATAAAACCAGTTTAAAAGAAGTGATATTTTGTTTGAATACAGATGAGGCTTTTAAGATTTTTGATAAATTGATTAATGGCTATCTCGGTTATATATTGCATAAGATAGAAGAAGGTCCGTTTATAACAGTAGATATTATAATCGATAACGGTGAAGGGATAGTTTTGATTAAACGCTCTAATCCGCCTTTTGGCTGGGCTATTCCAGGAGGTTTTTTAGATTACAATGAGAGTCTTGAAGATTGTGCAGCCAGAGAAGCCAAGGAAGAAACTGGTCTTGATGTTATAAATCTTAAACAGTTGCATACATATTCAGCCCCGGGTAGAGATCCGCGTTTTCATACAGTTACTACTGTTTTTACCGCTCAGGCAAAAGGAAGCCCGAAAGCAGATTCAGACGCCTGCGATGCTAAGGTTTTTAAGCAAAATCAGATTAAAGAATTGGATTTAGCTTTTGATCATAACAAGGTGCTGAAAGACTATTTTGATTTTAAAAGAGGAGAATTATGATAGTAAGTCTTTTGTCAGATTTCGGCCTGGAAGATAATTTTGTTGGTTCAATAAAAGCGACCATGCTCAATGTTAATCCCAATATTCAAATAGTAGATATTACCCATAATGTGAAACCACACGATATATTTTCTGCTGCATTTTTGTTGGAAGGCACATATAAGTATTTTCCCAAAAATACTCTTCATGTTGTTGTGGTTGATCCGGGAGTAGGCGCAGAAAGAAAAATTATTGTCGTTAAAATCAAAGATTATATGTTTTTGGCTCCTGATAACGGGGTTTTAGCACTTGCTTTGAAGAATAAGACCGTGCAGAAGATTATTGAGGTAACAAATAAGAAGTTCTTTTTAAGTGAAGTTTCCAATACATTCCATGGTCGAGATATATTTGCTCCTGTTGCCGCTCACATCACAAACGGCGTGCCTTTGAATAAATTAGGCGAGGAGATTCATTTCTTAAGGGAGATTTCTTTACCGGATGTAAGCCTGAATAATGATTCTTTGAGCGGTTTTGTTATCCATATCGATAGGTTCGGTAATCTGATTACAAATATCAAGGAAGATATATTGAAAGATTTATCCAAAAACACTAAAATAAAAATAAAAGATTATACCATTAAAGGTTTGTGTTTTACCTATTCAGACGTGGAAAAAAATTCTCCCCTTTGTCTTATAAATAGTTTTGGTTATCTTGAAATATCAGTCAATTGTTCAAGTGCAAAAGATTTTTTTCATGTTGAAAACTGGCAGTCTGTTAAAGTTGTAAAATGAAAAAGAAGCTAGACGCCAATAAGTTGCAGCATTTTCTTTCTAAGTCAGCCGGTAAAACCATCTACGATAATAAAATGCTGGATGATGGGGATAAGATATTGGTGGGCGTTTCCGGCGGAAAAGATAGTCTGTCGCTACTTAAAATCTTAGATTACAGAAGAAGATTTGTTCCTATCAAATATGAATTGGTAGTTCTGCATGTGGATATGCATCTTACTAAAACGCAGCTTAAGAGCCTAACGAGTTTTTTTAAGATAAATAATTTTAATTATAAAATAGTAAAACTGAAAATAAAGAAAAGCAGAAAAAAGAATTGTTTTTGGTGCGCATGGAATAGAAGAAAAGTCATTTTTGAACAAGCGGCAAAGCTTGGCTGCAATAAAATTGCCCTAGGGCATCATTTAGGTGATATTACAGAGACAATATTGATGAATCTTTTTTTTAACGGAGAGATTTCCAGCATGTTGCCAAAGCAGGATCTTTTTAAGGGAAAACTTACAGTGATTAGGCCGTTTGCTGAGATAGCTGAAGATAGGATAAAGCAGTTTGCCGATTATTCGGGATTAAGGTATTCGTCATGCAACTGTTCTTATGCCGATAATAATAAAAGAGAGCTTATGCAGAAATTAATAAAGCAGGTAGCGAAAACCTGCCCTGAAGTCAGGACCAATATTTTAAGGAGTTTAAACAGGATTAAGAAAGATTACCTTCCTTAAGGAGAAAGTAGAAAACGATGAATGTATGGATGGCGTTTATATTTTTTGCTGTAGTTTTTGCCGTGGCGATTATGGTGATTTTTAAGTTAATTAATTCAGTTACCCAGCGGATGAATTTTCTTTTGCAATCTATACAGAATACAACCAATTCTTTAAATCAGAATCTTGCCAATTCAACAACAATATTTGGCGATGTAAAGGAAAAGTTAGGAAGACTGGAAGAGACAAATAAGAAGATCTATGATGTGGGAAAAGATATATCCAGCCTGCAGGAGCTTTTGCGTGCTCCTAAGTTCCGCGGTAAATTCGGAGAGCAGTTTTTAGAAAACTTGCTTTCTCAGGTTGTGCCAAAAGGTTATTATCAGATGCAGTATAAGTTTAAGACTAATGAGACAGTTGATGCAATTATCAGGTTAGGGGAAAAGATTGTTCCTATAGACGCTAAATTTACTTTAGAGAATTTTCAGAAAAAAATTGAGGCGACAACTGAAGATGAAGCAAATGTTTTTAAAAAGAAATTTATTCTGGATGTGAAAAACCGAGTTGATGAGATTAGCTCTAAGTATATTCTGCCTGATGAGGATACCTATGATTTTGCGCTTATGTATATACCCGCGGAAAATGTTTATTATGAGGTTATCATTACGGATAATTTGTTGAAGTCTTGCCTGGATAAAAAAGTAGTTCCTGTTTCCGGAAATACGCTGTATGCGTATCTTCAGGTGATCTGTTTAGGTCTAAAGGGTTTAAAGGTAGAAGAGAATGCAAAAAAAATCTTGAAAGACCTGGGTTCTCTTTCAATAGGAATAAACAAGTTTAAAAATGATTTTTCTCTTTTGGGCAATCATCTTTTGAACGCGGGTAAAAAATATGATGATTCAAGAGTAAAGTTGGATAAATTCTGTGAAAAGATTGATTCCGTTCAAAACGAAAAAAAATAATCAAGCATGAAAGGGATTTTGTTAAATCCAGGGCTGGCTGCTGTATTTATTTTTGGTACGACAATGATTGCTTTTTTGGGGATGTATTCTATATTCGATAGCTATAAACTTGCCCGAGGATAAATTAATTAATCATGATTATTAAGGTAAAGGTAGTCTCAAGAGCAAAAAAAGACCGTGTGTTAAAAACGGATTTTGGCTTGAAGGTATACTTAAAGGCTCCAGCAGTAGACGGGAAGGCAAATCGTTCGTTAATAAAGTTATTGGCTGCTTTTTTAAGTGTAAAATCTGCAAATATTAAAATCAAGATAGGCCTGCGTTCAAAAGATAAATTAATTGCCGTAGATGAACAATCTATTTGTAAAAAATAAGCATTCGTTGGTATTCGCATCACTTTTAAAAGAGAATGTGATTGCGGGTACAAGTCATTCTATGTTGGATTTTAATATTGATCTTGATGGCGAGATTTTAGAACGTTCTTTTGATAAGCTTTTTTCTGAAATTGCTATTGTCCCTAAGAGAATAATAAGCCTGTCGCAAAGCCACTCGGATAAGATTTTTGTATTTCAAAAGGAATGTTTAGTTAAACAGAAGCCTTGCGCTGATGCAGTTATAACTGACGAGAAAGATATTGCAATTGCAATCAGGGTTGCGGATTGTCCGTCAGTATTTATTTACGATAAATCAAAAAGGGTATCTGCTCTTGTGCATAGCGGATGGAAAGGTACGCGGCAATTGATTGTGGTTAAAACAATACAGAAATTGAAAAAATTATTTCATAGTCGTGAAAGGGATATTATTGCGGCTATCGGACCGTGTATCAGAAAATGTTGTTATGAGGTTGGAAGTGAGTTTGAGGATATATTTAATAATATTGAAAAAAGACAGGACAAGTATTTTTTAGACCTTGCCTGTGAGATAAAAAATCAACTTTATTCTGCAGGGATTGAAAAAAATAATATCTTTGATAGTTCAATTTGCTCTGCATGTTCTCGCTACGGGTTTTATTCTTACAGAAAGCAAAAAACAGTCAGTAGAAATCTGTCTTTTATGATTATGAAATAAAAAAGGAGGTATGCATGGCTAGGATTTTGGTTATTTATTATTCGAAAGGTGGTAATACCAAAACAATGGCTCAGGCAATTGCTCAGGGCATAGAACAAGAAAAGGTAGAAGTAGTGATTAAAGATGTAAAAGATGTAAAGACAAAAGAGCTTCTTGAATTTCAGGGTATAGTTATTGGCTCGCCTACATATTACGGAACCTTGGCAGCACAGGTAAAAAGACTTCTTGATGAAAGCGTTTCGTTTCATGGTAAATTGGATGGAAAAGTTGGCGCGGCCTTTGCTTCATCTGCTAATGTCGGAGGAGGCAATGAAACAACCGTATTAAGCATATTGCAGGCGATGCTTATACATGGTATGATTGTGCAAGGTGATTATAGCGGCGATCATTATGGAGCAGTCGGCATCAGTAATCCTGATGAACGCTCTCTAAAGCAATGCCGCAGACAAGGCAAAAGAATAGCTGGTTTAGTCAAACAACTTTTTTCTAAATGATTGAGTTCATAAGCTTTTTTAAACAACAAATCGGTGCTTTTTTTATGGCGTTTAATGCAGGGGTTTTAACGAGTTTTACTCCTTGTATCTATCCGTTATTACCGATAACCTTGGCGGTTATAGGGGCTAAGGCAACCCAATCTAAACGTAAGGGATTCTTATTAAGTCTGGTATACGTATTGGGTATGTCTTTGACCTATTCTATACTTGGTCTTTTAGCTGCTTTAACAGGAAAGATTTTTGGTTTTGTTATAAATCCAGCTTTGGCTAATTTTATCGTAGGCAATGTTTGTTTTCTGTCGAGTCTTTGGATATTAGGTGTATTTGATTTGCCTGCACCGAAGATTTTCAAAAGCCCTAAGTTAAAGGAAAAAAATTATTTCTGGATTTTAATCATTGGTGCATTATCAGGGTTGGTGGTTTCACCATGTGTGAGTCCAGTATTGATCAGTATTTTAAGTATTGTTGCCGGACGTGAAAATATCGTTTGGGGTATGAGTTTATTGTTTGTTTATGGTTACGGACTTGGTTTTACGCTGATTTTAGCTGGAACATTTGCGGGATTTTTTACAAGCCTTCCCAGATCAGGCAGATGGTTAAAGGTGGTCAAGTATATTTACGGGTTTATTTTAATCGCCATAGCGCAATATTTCTTTATTCAATGCGGAAAATTCTTAATCTAAAAAATATTTTATTGGTTTTGTTTCTTATTTTTATAAGTATTAATGTTTGCTTTGCGCAGAAGGCGCCTGATTTTTTATTAAAGGATACTAAAGATAAACTTTATAGTCTTTCTGATTATAAAAATGAGAAAATCATAATTTTTTTCTGGAGTGTTCGATGTTATTATTGTATTAAAGAAATGCAGCGTATAAAGAAAAATTATTCTCAGTTAAAACAAAATGGATGGAAAATAGTTTCCATAAATGTAGCCGATTCCAAGGCTGCGGTGGAGAATTATTTGCGCCGTTATGAACTAGATTTTAACGTTTTGCTTGACAGTGATTTAAAGGTAAGTATGGAGTACGGGATTTACGGCGTACCGACATTTTACTTTTTGAATAAAAAGCATGAACTGATTTTTGTGGATAATGTTATTCCTGATAATTTAAGTGAATATGAACGTTAATTTATCTTTTTTGCTGGATTTTTACGAGCTTACTATGGCGCAGGTTTATTTTAAACATAAGCCTAATACCCAAGCTACGTTTGATCTTTTTATTCGCAGTTTGCCCTTAAACAGGTCTTATTGTTTGGTTGCCGGACTGGAAGATTGTCTTGATTTTCTGATTAATATTAAATTTGAAGCTGAGCAGATAGAATTTTTAAGAGGCATAAAAGTCTTTAGCGAAGATTTCTTGGATTATTTGGCTAATTTTAAGTTTAAGGGTGATGTTTGGGCATTACCAGAAGGTAGTGTTTGTTTTGCAAATGAACCGATAATAAGAATTACTGCATCCTTAATTCATGCGCAGATAGTGGAAAGTTTTTTACTTAACACGATAAATATCCATTCGAGTATTACTACTAAAGCTTCGCGGGTTGTTATATCTGCTAAGGGAAAGGCCGTGTATGATTTTTCATTAAGGAGAGCCCAAGGCATAGACGCAAGTATTAAAGCTGCGCGTTCATCTTTTATTGCTGGCTGTGCAGGCACATCAAATTGTATGGCTGGTATATTATACAATATACCTTTAACCGGTACTATGGCACATTCTTTTGTCATGGCTTTTGATAACGAGTTAGATAGTTTCCATAGTTACGCCGAATCTTTTCCTGATTCAACAATACTTCTGGTGGATACCTATGATTATAAAAAAGGCATTGAAAATGCAATAAAGATTGCCAAGGAGCTTGAACAAAAAAATAAGCGTCTTAAAGCAATTCGTCTTGACAGCGGAGATCTATGTGCGGTTTCAAAAATTGCGAGAAAAACCTTAGATAAAAATGATCTTAAATATGTAAGGATTTTAGCAAGTGGGAATCTCGATGAATATGCTATTACAAGACTCATTAAAAAAGGAGCTTTGATTGATAGTTTTGGCGTAGGCACTAAAATGGGCACTTCATCCGATGCACCATATCTGGATGTTGTATATAAATTATGCGAGGTTTGCGATAATGAAAATGATTTTTTGCCCAAGATGAAGCTTAGTGCGGCAAAAATTACTTTGCCCGGCAGAAAACAGATATTCCGTTTTAAGAATAGAAAAGGAATTTTTAAAAAAGATATTATTGCTTTAGAGGCTGAATCAATAAAAAAAGCAGAACCGTTGTTGGTAAATGTTATAAAAGATGGTAAACTCATGTATAATAAACCTTCGATTCATGATATTGTTTTATTTGCAAAGAATAATATTTCTAGTCTTTCCGATAAGCTAAAACGCATAGATAAAAAAGCCAATTTTATCGTAAAACCTTCGAGGGCTCTAAGAAAACTAAAAAATAAACTCATAAAGCAAAATAGCAGATGAACAACTTAAAAAATCAATTCAATTTTATGACCACAGGAATAGGAAGTGTGTCCTTTAATAATCCTAAACCGGCTTTAGAATATATTTTTGATTATGTTGATATTCCTTTCTGGCCGCAGCTTACTAATTTATCAAAATTTGAATCAATGGGATTACAGTTTAGCGAGAATATTCCTTGCTTAAAGCAAGAAAACAAAGATTTGGTTTATGAGGCAAGTTCTTGCGAAAAGAATCTAGAGCGTTGTTATGAGCATATAATTGCAGAAGATACAGGCTTTTTTAAAATCTCAACAGAATATGCGCAAGGCCTATATGCATTTTTAGATTTTTTAAAAAAGAAAAACACAAGCAGAGGTTATATAAAAGGGCATACGACAGGTCCGTTTAGTTTTGCTGCTGCAGTAAAAAAAGAAAAAGGCTTGCTTTTGGCTGATAGCGTTATGATGGAGGTTATTACTAAGGCCTTAGCAATGAAGGCCCTGTGGCAGGTGAGGGAGCTTAAGAAATTCAGTGAGCAAGTAATGTTTTTTATCGATGAGCCATATCTGAGTTGTTTTGGTTCAGGATTTACTTCTATAAATAAGGAGATTGTTCAGCTATATTTAAGCCAGTTTATTGATTTGCTGCGTAAAGAGCAAGTTTTAATAGGTATACATTGTTGCGGCAATACTGATTGGGGCTTGTTGATGGGTTTAGATATCGATATTATTAATTTTGACGCATTCAATTTTGCTGATAAGTTCCTGTTGTATTCTCAGGATATCAAAGAATTTCTTCAAAAAGGCGGTATTTTGGCTTGGGGTATTGTGCCGACCAATGGTTATAAAGATGACATTACCAGTAATGAGCTAAAAAATAGCATTAATTCCTATATGGAGACATTAGAAAAAAAAGGAATTGATCATAGTTTAGTTGCAAGTAATTCTTTAATAACGCCTTCTTGCGGGTTGGGATCCATTGAAAAAGATATAAATCAGAGCATATTCAAGCTTTTAAAGAGTACGGCAGATTTGTTAAAAAAAGAGCTAAGTTAAGCAAATTGTTAGATGTGTTTTTCTCTTGACTTGCATAAGGCTATATGATAAGCTAACTTTAAATTTCTTTATAGGTTAAAGAAAATCAAGGAGGTTATATAATGAGGAGACTTTCATACGTAAGTGTTTTGTTTATAGTAGCTTTTGTTTTTGTTCTAAACGGTTGTACTATTATATTTCAAAAGGGAAGACGCTCTGATTTAGAAGAGATAGAGCAGCTTTCTACTCGTTTAAACGATTTAGAACAGGCAAGGCTTATTTTAACAGAAAGATTAAAGCAGGAAATATCAGATAAAAATGTTAGATTAGATATGTTTGAGAAAGGTCTGGTAATTTCTTTTGTGGCTGATGTTCTTTTTGATTCCGGAAAAGCAAAGATCAAAAGAGGTTTTCATGATACGCTTGGTAAGGTAGCTAGAGTATTAAAGGAAAATGTTCCTGATTTGGAGGTTGGTGTAGAGGGGCATACCGACAATGTTGCTATAAAATTTTCTCGCTGGAAGGATAATTGGGAATTATCTACTCAAAGAGCGTTGAGTGTATTAAGATATCTATGCAACAATAAAACAATTGATCCAGCAAGGCTTAGGGCTATTGGTTACGGCGAACAAAAGCCTATAGCTACTAATGATAGCAAAAGCGGTCGTAAGCTTAATCGAAGGGTAGAAATAGTAATTTTACCTGAGGAACAGAGAATTTCTAAAGAAACGATCAGGTCTGAATCAAATACCTTGCCGCAAAACTGGGAAGAATTAAAGTAACTATTTATAATTTCTTGCATGGAAGAAGAAACGAAACTGCGCTTATTCGCTATTTCTGTTATACTTAATTTAATCTTTGTGTTTTCTACCATTGGTTTGTTGGTAAGTTTAAGTAAAACCCGTATAAGCAAAGAAGATGAGATAAGATTGCGGATTGAATCGGAAGAGCAATATTCTACCATTGCCAAGAAAAAAAACGATCTAGAGCTAGCCAATAAGCATCTTAAGAATGAGGTTAATAAAAAGGAGCGCGAATTAAGTATGCTTGAGGAAGCGCTTGCGATAAATAAAAATAGTAAAATTAAAGCTAAAGCAACTAATGATGTATTAAAGAGCCAAGGCTTGGATAATAACAGTCCAAAAACAAGGGATTAAGAGAAGATAGTTGATTTATATTGATGAGGGATATTTTATCCCTCATTTTTTTGGAAATCGCAATGAAAAAAAAGAAGATATCTAAGAAAAAAACAATGATTGTATCCCGAGCGATAAAGGGCAAGAAGGAAAAAGCAGCTAGGCTAAAAAAGCAACCCATAAGTAAAAAGACTTCAGTAAAAAGAATAAAAAAAACCAGAAAGAAAAAAATAGTTAAATCTGCAGATAGAGAAAAGAGGATAAAATTTAAACCAAAACAGGTATATTCTGGTAAAGAAAAAGAAATAATTCATTGTTTTTCTAAGATTCCATCCGAGGAGTTTGTTAAAAGTAATCTGCCTCGGCTTTACGGTAAGGATATGTTGAAATTATTAGTAAGGGATCCTCGGTGGATCTATGTTTATTGGGAAGTAACAACTGCGACTTTTGATAAGATTAAGGATAGGCTGAAACAAAGATTAGACAAAGCCAGGATTATATTAAGAGCTTACGATGTTACAGGGGTCGATTTTAATGGCAAAGACGCCAACAGCTCGTTTGATGTTGAAATAAATTACGAAGAACTTAATTGGTATATAAATACTAATAGTCCGGGTTCAGAATTTTGCGTTGAGTTGGGGTTTTTATTAGAAAACGGTGAATTCATAAGAATATTACGTTCCAATACAGTGAGCATGCCAGTGGATGGACCGTCTTCATTAAGAGATGAAGAATGGATGTTCCCCGATGATTTATTCGATGTTTTATATAAAATGAGTTTTGGTTTTCATGGAAGTTCACCTGTGGGAGATTTATGGTCTGAGAGATTGCGTTTGGATATCTCATCAGGTTTTTCTCCGCAAAAAAAAGCTTAAAACAATTTAAGCCGAAATAGAAAAGAAAATGACTAAAGGCTATCTTTGTTTGGTTTTGCATGCGCATCTTCCGTTTGTGCGTCATCCTGAGTTCGACGACTTTTTAGAGGAATTATGGTTTTATGAGGCGATAACCGAAACTTATATACCGCTTATAAAGGTTTTTGAAGGGCTTTTAAGAGATGGTGTGGATTTTCGTCTTACCATGTCTTTAACGCCTACTCTTACAGCGATGTTTCAGGATCCTGTTTTGCAGGGTAGATATTTTAGGCATATTGAAAAACTTATACAGTTGGCGGAAAAAGAAGTGGGGCGTAATTCTAATTCTTTTGAATTTTCCTCTCTTTCTCGGATGTATCTAAAACATTTTTGCGATTGTCGGAATATTTTTGAGAAATACAGCCGTAATTTAGTTACTGCCTTTAAGAATTTTCAGGATGCTGGTAAACTTGAGATAATAACTTGTGCAGCTACACATAGTTATTTTCCTTTAATGCAAACTAATACTGCATCCAAAAGGGCGCAGATTAAAGTTGGTGTGCAAAGTTATAAGAATTGTTTCAGCAGGAAGCCTTTGGGTATTTGGCTTCCTGAGTGTGGCTATAATCCACAGGATGATATTATATTGAAGGAAGAAGGGATAAAATACTTCTTCAGTGATTCTCATGGGATATTACATGCTACGCCCAGGCCGAAATACGGAGTTTTTGCTCCGGTTTATTGTTCTAATTCCGGCGTTGCCTGTTTTGCAAGGGATTTGGAAACTGCCAAGCAGGTGTGGAGTTCAAAAGACGGATATCCAGGAGATTATTATTACAGAGAGTTTTATAAAGATATAGGTTTTGATCTTGATTTTGATTATATCAAGCCATATATACATCCCGATGGCATAAGGATAAATACCGGAATTAAATATTATCGTATAACAGGCGTTGATAATAAACAGCCTTATGTGCCTGAGTTGGCAAGAGAAAAGGCTGTTGAGCATGCGGGTAATTTCATGTTTAACAGGCAAAGGCAGGTTGAATATTTATTTGATGTAATGAAGAAAAAACCAATAATTATTTCTTCTTATGATGCTGAGCTTTTTGGCCATTGGTGGTATGAAGGTCCGCAGTGGATTGATTTTTTGATAAGAAAAATTCATTTTGATCAGGATATGATAAAAATGATTACCCCTTTCGAATATTTGAAGAAGAATCCTATAAACCAGGCAGTTAATGTTTCTATGTCTAGCTGGGGATGGAAAGGTTATAACGAGATGTGGCTTCAAGGAGCAAATGATTGGACATATAGGCATCTTGATCAGGCAGCGGAGAAGATGAGCGAGCTTGTAAAGACAAACCCTCACGCAGAGGGTGTTAGGAAAAGATTATTGAACCAGGCATTAAGAGAATTATTGCTTGCTCAGAGTTCGGATTGGTCTTTTATAATGGGTACGGGTACTCATGTAAATTATGCTATAAGCCGTATAAAAGAACATGTTATTAATTTTAATTGTTTGTACCAGGATATTGTTTCCAATCAAGTTGATGAGAAAAGATTGAATTCTTTAGAGTTAAGAAACAATATTTTTCCTGATATAAATTATACAGCGCATTCTTGAGTTTAAAATGACAGACTTAAAAATACCTAAGCACGTTGCGATTATTATGGATGGTAATGGACGTTGGGCGAAAAAAAGAAACCTGCCGCGTTTCTTTGGACATAAAGCAGGGATGGATAATGTAGAAGGTATTGTAAGATACGCAAAGGATATTGGTGTTAAGGCTCTTACTGTATTTGCATTTTCAACTGAGAATTGGTCAAGGCCGAAAAAAGAAGTTGATGTGCTTATGCGCGCTTTCGAGGGTTATATTAATAAAAAAATTACTGATCTTAAAAAAAGAAAGATTTATTTTAGAGTTATCGGTGAGAGACAACCGGTTCCCGAATTTTTATGGAGTGTTATAAAAAAAGCAGATCGACAGACAAAGGATAATAGTAATTTTACGCTTACGGTCGCTTTTAATTACGGTGCACGCGAAGAGATAATAGATTGTACAAAGCGTATTGCGCATGATTGTTTGAAAAAAAAGCTATCTTTGTGCAGTATAAATAAAGATTTATTCTCAGGATACCTCTATACGCAAGGTTTACCGGAGCTGGATTTATTAATTAGAACAAGCGGGGAGTTGCGTTTGAGTAATTTTCTGCTTTGGCAGGCTTCCTATGCTGAATTATATTTTACCGATAAGTTCTGGCCTGATTTTAAGGTAAGGGATTTTGAAGAAGCGATTAAAGAATTCTCAAAAAGAGACCGTAGATACGGAAATATTTAATAAGACTATGCTGATTAAAAGAATATTTAGTTCCATTGTAATTATTGGATTTGTAGTATTTTCTTTATTCCATAATTTTTTGTTTAATATGCTGACTATATCCTTGATTGGTTTAGGTTTGTATGAATTTTTTGTAATGGTAGAGAAAAAAGGTATCAAGATCTATAAATATTTTGGTATATTTATCGGTTTGATGATTCCGGTTTCTATTGCTTTTAAGTTTGAATTGACTAAAGGGTGGGAATTTTTACTTATTGTGATTACTTTAATTTCTTTGATTATGCTGCAGTTCAAGCGCAAGGATTCAACCGGTGCCCTTGTGGGGATTTCCGTTACCATGTTCGGCGTATTATATGTAGCTTGGTTTTTTAGTTTTATTATAAAAATTCATTATTTGGATAACGGATTGAATTTTGTGGGCGCACTTATTATTATGACTAAAAGTGTCGATATTGGTGCTTATCTTATAGGCATGCGTTGGGGTAAGCATCCTTTAATTGCCAGGATAAGTCCTAAAAAATCTATAGAAGGCGCTTTTGGTGGTATGGTATTCAGTATATTTGCAAGTATTGCTGTAAGTAATCTTATGGGTATTACTTATTTGCATGCTGTTATATTGGGTTTATCCATTGGTCTTGTTGGACAGCTTGGCGATCTATCAGAGTCTTTGTTAAAGCGGGATTGTCAAATCAAAGATTCTTCTAAGATCATACCCGGCATCGGCGGAGTTTTGGATTTAATCGACAGCTTATTATTTTCTACTCCGGTATTTTATTTTTATATTCAACAGTTTCTAAATTAACAGCAATAGTTATATGGGCGTGAAAAAAATAGCGGTTTTAGGTTCGACGGGTTCTATCGGTCAGAAGACATTAGAGATTATTAATCAGTTTCCCGATAGGTTTCAGTTGCAGGCTATTGCTTGTTGGTCGAATACAAAAGAGTTAGAAAAACAGGTTAAAAAATACAAACCTAAAATTGTTGCTGTTGGTGATAGCGTTGCAGCCAAGAAGTTAAAAATAAAAAGAAAAATCTTAATAGGCCAAAGAGGGATTGATAGTATTTGCGCTCAAAACGGGATTGATATAGTAGTTGTTGCCATTAACGCTACAAGCGCTTTATCCAGTATATTAATTGCTTTAAAATCAGGCAAGGATGTTGCCTTGGCAAATAAAGAGGCTTTGGTAATGGCAGGTTCAGTGATTATGAAGACTGCCAAAAGGTATAAAGCCAAGGTTTTACCTATCGACAGCGAACAGTCTGCAATATGGCAGTGTTTGGAAGGAAATGACAAAGATTTATTGCAGCGGGTTTATCTTACTGCCTCTGGTGGTTCTCTTTATAAGGTTTCTGCCAGTCGTTTTAGCCGTCTTACAAAAAAAGAGATTCTTACTCATCCACGCTGGAAGATGGGGGCAAAGATTACGGTTGATTCGGCAACGTTGATGAATAAGGCCCTGGAGATTATTGAGGCAATGTGGCTTTTTGATCTTGATTTTAAACAAATAAGCGTATTGATTCATCCAGAGGCAATAATACATTCTATGGTAGAATTTATAGATGGTTCTGTTATTGCCCAGTTAGGTATTACTGATATGCGGCTTCCTATTCAGTATGCGCTCAGTTACCCCCAGCGGTTAAATAGTTTAAAAAGAATTGATTTTCCTAAGTTGGGGGTTTTGCATTTTGATAAACCGGATTTAGGTAAATTCAGGTGTTTAAGATTAGGTATAAAGGCAGCCAAAACAGGAGGTAGTCTTCCTTGTGTTTTGAATGCAGCAAACGAGGTGGTAGTGAACGCTTTTTTAAAGGATAAGATACCTTTTCTGGCAATCCCTGAGATTATAGAGCGAGTTATGATAAAACACAAAGTTATTAATAATCCAGACCTAGACAGTTTGTATGATATAGACAACTGGACAAGGGTAAAGACACAGGAGTTGTTATGTCGTTTTTGATTTTTCTTGTTATTTTAAGCGTAATGATATTTATCCATGAAGCTGGACATTTTATTGTTGCCAGGCGTTTGGGGATGAAGGTTGAGAATTTTTCCCTTGGTTTTGGCAAGAAGATTTTTTCTTTTAAAAAACACGGTACAGAGTATTCTTTAGGATTGGTTCCTTTCGGAGGCTATGTTAAGATTGCTGGTTTTTCCGATGCAGAGAAAACAGGTACTAAAGGGGATTTTCTTGCGCATTCTGTAGGAGCGCGCGCAAAGGTAATTTTTGCCGGTCCACTTGTTAATTATATATTTGCATTTTTTTGTTTTTGGTTGATTTTTATAATTGGTTTTCCTCGCATTACCTCAAAAGTAGGTTCTTTGGTAGATGGGTTTCCCGCTCAAACTGCAGGTGTAGAATCGGGTGATAGGATAGTTGATATTGATGGGGTGGAAGTAGGTTACTGGGATGAGTTGCAGGAAATTATTTATAATACGAATAAGGATATATTGCCTGTTGAGCTTAAAAGAAATGATGAAATTATCAATTTAGATATCCCCGTAAGAAGCGAAGAAGTAAAAGATATTTTTGGTAATAGCGTGAAACTTAATGTAATCGGTATAAAAGCAAGTAATGATTTTATTATTGCAAAATACAATGTATTCCAGGCATTTCTAAACGGGTTTACGCATTTAATAGATTTGACTAGGCTTACATATTCAAGTCTTTGGTGGATGATTACGGGAAAAATATCTTTTAGGGAGTCAGTAACAGGACCAGTGGGTATTTATGACATGACCAGGCAAGTTGTTCAAATAGGTTTTACAGCTGTTTTAAATTTAGTAGGTGTTTTAAGCATGAGTTTGGCTATTTTTAATCTTTTGCCCTTTCCGATTTTAGACGGGGGGCATATATTCTTTTTATTAATCGAGAAAATACGTAAAAAAAGATTGAGTCAGAAAGTAGAAGAGTTTATCAGTAATTTAGGTTTAAGTTTTATTATATTGATGGCTGTTTATGTAGTTTACAATGATTTGGTGCGCTTTGGCTATATTGATAAGATAGTACAATTTTTTAGAGGTTTGTTTAAATGAGAAGAAAAACATGCGTTATAAAGGTTGGTAACATAAATATAGGTGGAAAAAATCCTATTGCAATTCAGGGCATGATAAAAACGCCTACTAAGAAGAAAGCCGCAGCATTAAAAGAAATTAAGTCTTTGTTTAGTTTGGGTGCAGATATTGTAAGGCTTGCAGTAAAAGATGCGGAAGACGCCCAGGCAATAAAGTTTATTAAAAAGAGTATTAAATCTGCCTTGGTTGCGGATATTCATTTTGATTATAGATTAGCTTTAGCTTGTATTAAAAACGGAATAGATAAAATTAGGCTTAATCCAGGCAATATCTTTCAAGAGGCTCAGGTTAGACAAATAGTTGAGCTTGCAAAAAAAACAAAAGTGCCTATACGAATAGGTGTTAATTCTGGTTCCTTAAGAGAAAGTAAAACTATTAAGGAAAAGGCAGCTTTTATGGTTAAAAGCGCAGCACAATACATAAAGCTTCTAGAGAAAAATAATTTTAAAGATATAGTTGTTTCTTTAAAGGCAGAAGATGTCAATACAACAATAGAAGCTTATAGAAAATTATCCGATTTATGCGATTATCCAATGCATTTGGGGGTAACAGCTACGGGTAGTATGGTTTCTGCAGTTGTCAAATCCAGTATAGGTATTGGTGTATTGTTAAAACAAGGGATTGGCGATACGATAAGGGTTTCGCTAACTAGTTCTTCTTGTGATGAGATTGATGTAGCAAAAAAGATTCTTAGCAGTTTAGATATTCGGCATTTCGGGCCCGAGGTTATCAGTTGCCCTACCTGTGGTCGATGCAGTGTTAATCTTAAAAGCATTGTAGAAGATTTAGAGGCCAGTTTAGCTAGAAAAAAAGGTCGATTTTTAAAACCAGGCATGAAGATTGCGGTTATGGGCTGTGAGGTTAATGGTCCGGGAGAGGCGCGTTCTGCCGATTTGGGGGTTGCTTTTGGCAATAATAATGCTATATTATTTAAAGAGAGTAAACTTATTAAAAGGGTAAAAAAAGATAATGTTTTACGAATATTAACCAAGGAATTGGAGAAATATTATGAAACTTGACTTGGATAGTTTGAGTAATTTAGTGAAGCATCAGTTTATTTCTGAATACAGCAGTATGTTTAAACAGGGTTCGGATAGAACCAGGGTAAGAATAAAATCATGTATTAAGGAGATTATTAATAAGATCTGTGCAAATAATGAAATGGATTTTTCTAAAGAGGAAAAGGATAAGCTGATAGAAGAACTTACAGTGGATTTTCTTGCTTTTGGCCGTTTGACCCCGCTTATAGAAGATGATTCCGTAAGTGAAATTATGGTTAATGGTCCTAGTAAGATTTTTGTTGAAAGAAACGGAAAAACAGAATTGACGGATATAAAGTTTGATACAGAAGCTCAGCTTATGCACTTGGTACAGAATATGCTTGCGCCTACTCGCAGAAGAGTAGATGAGTCCAGTCCTTATACAGATTTGATGCTTTCGGATAATTCCCGGGTGAATATTGTGCTTGAACCGGTGTCCTTGCAGGGTCCGTTAATTACAATCAGAAAATTTATGAAAGGGATTCAAAAAGTAGAAGACCTTATTGGTTTTGGTTCTTTGGATGAGCATATGGGAAAGTTTTTGATTGCTGCAATTAAGGCTAAGTTGAATATGGTTTTTTCCGGTGCGACCGGAGCAGGAAAGACAACTACTTTAAACGTATTGTCTCATTATATATCATCAAGTGAAAGAATAATTACTATCGAAGATGCTGCAGAGCTTAATCTTTCGCAGGATCATGTAGTTAGGCTTGAAGCAAAACTGCCTAATATTGAAGGTAAGGGTGAGATTACTATAAGAGATTTATTTAGAAATTCTCTGCGTATGCGTCCCAATAGAATTATCTTAGGTGAGGTAAGAGGTGTAGAGGCATTGGATTTATTGCAGGCGATTTCCTCCGGCCATAGCGGATCGCTTACGGTTATTCATGCCAGCAGTCCTTTTGATGTATTGGCCCGGCTTGAAACAATGATACTTATGGCTGGGGTAGGGATAAGTCCTGCTGTAGTAAGGCGCCAGCTTGCAAATTGTATTGATGTGGTTATTCAGCATGAACAGCTTTCTGATGGTTCTAGAAAACTGACACATATATCTTGTGTTAAAGGCATGAATGACGGTGAGATTGATTTAGTAGATTTATTTAAGTTTGAACAATCTGAAATATCGCAAGACGGTCAGGTGGCAGGCAGTTTCCATTGTTCCGGAGAAAGGCCGGTTAGACTTCAGGAGAAGTTTAAAAAGTATAATCTTGATATTAAAAATTGTATTCCTGAAAAATATTAAACTACAGAATTATGTATTATTCTAAAAGCTTTATAAATACACTAAGGGATTCGCCACAGGAAGCGGATATTCCTAGCCATAGACTGATGATCCGCGCAAACATTGTTAGTATGCTTATGGCTGGAGTTTATAGTTATTTACCATTAGGGGTAAGAATTCTTGAAAATATTAAAAAGATCATCAGGGAGGAAATGAATCTTATTGGCGCAGAAGAGGTTCTTTTGCCAGCTTTACAGCCAATGGATCTGTGGAATAAAACTGAGCGTTATAAGTTGATGAAGGAGATTATGATTACTTTTAAGGACAGGCGGTCGAAGGATATTTGTCTTGGGCCGACGCACGAAGAGGTTGTCACTAATTTGGTAGGTAAGTTTGTCCAGTCATATAAACAGCTTCCTTTTTGTCTTTATCAGATTCAGACTAAGTTCCGCGATGAATTGCGTCCCAGATTTGGCCTGGTAAGATCATGTGAATTTATTATGAAAGATGCTTATAGTTTTGATAAAGACGAACAGTCTTTGGATAAAAGTTACCAGCTTCAGTATGAGGCGTATTGTAAGATATTTAAGCGCTGTGGTCTTGATTTTGCAGCTGTTACTGCAGATTCCGGAGTAATGGGCGGAAGCGTTTCTCATGAATTTTTGGCTATAACTTCATCAGGAGAAGATAAATTATTGATTTGTCCTAAATGTAGTTATAAGAAAAACTTTTCTCTAGAGAACCAAAAGTGTCCGGAGTGTAAGGCATTGATGGAAACAAGATCTGCTTTAGAGATTGGTCATATCTTTAAGCTGGGGACTAAATATTCCGATGTTTTTTCAGTTAAGTTTTTAGATAAAGATGGAGTGCAGAAACCGGTTGTTATGGGTTGTTATGGTATAGGTGTTAGTAGGATAATTGCAGCTGTCATAGAACAGAATCATGACGATAAAGGTATCATTTGGCCGAAAGAGATTAGTCCTTTTTGTGTAGCTATATTGGCATTGATGCCGGAAGATAAAAATGTCATGAGCGTTGCACAAGAGCTGCATTCTGTTTTTGAAAAAGAAAACATCAGTTGTTTGTTGGATGACAGAAATGAGAAAGCGGGAATAAAATTTAACGATGCTGATCTTTTAGGGTTTCCTTTAAGGGTAACTCTAGGAAAACAATTCCTAGAAAATTCTTTGATTGAAATCAAAAAGCGTAATTCTCAAGAGGTGATAAAGGTGAAAAAAAGTGAGTTAGTAAAAAAAATAAAGGAATTGTTAAAATGAGGAGCGATTTAGAATCTGTTTTTGAATCAGTTTTAACCGAATATTTAAATCAGAGCGGTTTGGTTTTGGTAGATACCCATATTAATAAAACTAGGCAGTCTTTTAATATAAGAGTGTTGCTGGATAAACCTGATGGTGGCATTACTCTAGGAGAGTGTAGCCAGGCAAATAAGGAGATTAGAAAAAGCTTAGAGGAAAAAGATTTTTTAGCTAGCAATTTTCTATTGGAGGTTTGTTCTCCGGGGATTGGTAGGCTGCTTTTAAAGGAATCTGATTTTAGAAGGGTAAAAGGAAAAAACTTAAAGGTAATATTAAAAGATGAATTTGACAAAGTAAAAGAATTAGAAGCGAATCTATTGGACGTTTTTGATGGTTCGCTTATTTTAAAACAGGATAACGGTGAAATTAATATTAAATTGGAAAGCATAATTAAAGCAAAGCAGGTAATAAAATGAGCACAGAACTATTGTCAGTATTAGAACATATTGAAAGAGAAAAAGGTATCAGTAAGGAAAAACTTATCGAAGCTGTAGAGCAGGCATTGGTAAGTGCGGTTAAGAAAATGGTTGATGTAGATCTAGGAGTTGAGGTAAAAGTTACGTTAGATAAAGAAACCGGTAAAATTAAAGCTTATGTTGGTAAAAAAGAGTTTAAGTCAATTGAACTTGGCAGGATTGCAGCTCAAACCGCAAAGCAAGTTATAATTCAGCGTATAAGAGAAGCTGAAAAAGAACTTATATTTAGTGAATTTCAGGGTAAAGTCGGACAGATTGCGAGCGGTACTGTATATCGGTTTGAAAGAGATAATATTATTGTTGATCTTTTAGGTAAGACGGAGGCGTTTTTGCCTAAGAGAGAACAGTGTTTCAACGAAAGCTTCAAGCAAGGAGAGCGCATTAGCGGATATATACTGGATGTAAAACAACAGACAAGGGGACCATTGATAATTCTTTCCCGTTCACATCCAAATTTTATAAGGAAACTTTTTGAATTGGAGGTTCCTGAGATCTATGAAGGCATTGTTGAGATAAAAGCAATTTCGCGTCAGGCTGGTGAAAGAACGAAGATTGCCGTTTGGTCTAAGGATGAAAAGATTGATTCTTTAGGTTCATGTGTAGGAATGCGCGGGACAAGGGTAAAGAATATTGTTAATGAATTGCATGGAGAGAAAATCGACATAGTTCGTTATAAAGACGATATTAAAGAATACATTATTGAGTCTTTGTCTCCTGCTAAGATTTCAGAAATCAAGCTGGATAAGGAAAATAAAAAAGCAGAGATTATAGTTGCTGATGATCAGCTTTCTTTGGCAATAGGAAAACATGGACAGAATGTAAGACTTGCTTCCAAACTTGTTAGTTGGGAACTTGATATTAGAACCAGAGAAACTGCTGGAATGGATAAAAAGGAGATTACTCGTTCTAAAGAAAAGGATTTAGGTAAACTTGAGGGAATTGGTGAGAAATTACAGAATGTTCTTACGGAAGGCGGATTTGATTCAGTAGAAAAGATTGCAAATTCTGATTTAAAAGATATTATTTCTTTAAAAGGTATCGGTAAAGCAAAAGGTGAAAAGATAATAAAGAGTGCGAAGAAGTTAATGAAAGGTTAGTGTATTGAAAAAACCAACAAAAAAGGTAATTAAGAAGAAAGAGACTAAGACTTCTAAGGTTGCTAAAAAAACTACAGTTAAAAAACCTGTTAAAAAAAGCTCTGCCGTAAAGAAAAAGCTAACCAAGGCTATAAAAGTAAAGCCGAAGATTAAGCATAAAGTTTCTATTCATAAAGAAAAAAAATCAGCAGTAAAAGCTTCTTTAGTTAAAAAAGAAGAGCATAAAGTTATTGCTGATAAACAAATTGAGACTATACATGTAAAGAAAAAACATATCAAAAAGTTAGAATCTGTACAATCAGAAGTTGCTGGTGAAAAGACTATTGATAAGATTAGTAAGACTGCTGGGCGTTTATTGGAAATGGATCTTCCTGTTAATATAAAAGATCTTTCTGTAAAGTTGCAGGAAAAACCCAGCGTGCTTATTAAAAGCCTTTTGAATAAAAGAATATTTATTAATCTCAATCAGTATTTAGGTGATGGAATGCTTGAGGTTTTAAAAGAAGAGTTTAATTTCGATATAAAACCGACTATTACTCATGAGGATAGGCTTTTAGACGTACATGAAAAATCGGATGAGAAAGAGAATTTAAGTCCGCGGCCTCCGGTTGTTACTTTTATGGGGCATGTAGATCACGGCAAGACCTCTCTTTTAGATAGGATAAGAGAAAGCAATATTACGGAAAAAGAGCACGGTGGGATAACACAGCATATCGGAGCTTATGAGGTGAATGTAACCAATAAAAAGAAACATAATTCTATTTCTCAGATAACTTTTTTGGATACTCCAGGCCATGAGGCTTTTACGGAATTAAGAGCACGGGGAGCAAGGGCAACTGATATAGTAGTTTTAGTTATTGCAGCAGATGATGGAGTGATGCCTCAGACGGTAGAAGCTATTGATCATTCAAAATTGGCAAATGTTTCTATTATAGTTGCAGTAAATAAAATTGATAAACCGGGCGCTGATGTTGATAAGATAAAAAAACAATTGAATGAGCTTGATCTTATTCCCGAAGACTGGGGAGGTAAGACTATTTTTGTTAATGTTTCGGCTAAAACAGGAGAAGGCATCAATGATTTGCTGGAAATGATTCTTTTGGAATCGGAAATGCTAGAGCTTCAGGCAAATTACGATAAGCTTGCTAGTGGCGTGGTATTGGAGGCAAAGGTAACTAAAGACAGAGGTAATGCTGTGACTGTTTTAGTGCAAAATGGCACCGTACATCTTAATGATTTTATTTTGGCAGAAAGTCATTATGGCAAAATTCGCGCTATGTTTGATGAATTTAGGTGTTCAAAAGAAGAAGCAGGACCATCTGTTCCTATTGAAATTTTAGGTTTTACCAGTTTACCTCATGCAGGGGAGAAATTTTTCTGTAGTTTAGAGGAGAAATTGATTAAAGAGTTAAGTGGCAAGCGTAAATTAGAAAATAAAGCAAAAAAGTTAGTGGCGCAGAAAAGGATTAGTCTGGAGGAACTTTCTGAGCAGATCAAATCAGGTAAAAAGGTAAAGGAACTGAGAATTATTATAAAAGCAGATGTACAGGGCTCTCTGGATGCGATCGCTAAAACATTATCTGGTCTTACTCACGAAGAGATAAGAATTGATGTTTTGCACAAGGGTGTTGGTGCAGTCAATACATCTGATGTGTTAATGGCTACAGTTTCCGGTGCCTTGATTGTTAGTTTTAACATAGGTATAGATGAATTAGCTAAAGAAAAAGCAGTTAAAGAAAATATTGAAGTACGCAGTTACAATATTATTTATGAGCTATCCAATGAACTCAAGCAGGCGTTAGAAGGAATGCTTGAGCCGAAATATAAAAAGATCTTTGTCGGCAGGGCATTAGTTAAACAGGTTTTTATTACGTCTAAGTCTGGGGCAGTTGCAGGCTGTTTGGTGCAAAAGGGAAAAATAATGCGTAAGACCAAGGCGAGCATTGTAAGAAACGGCAATATAGTTTATGAGACTGAACTTATATCTCTTAAGCGTTTTAAGGATGATGTCAAGGAGGTAACAGAAGGCATTGAATGCGGAATATCTTTAAACGAAAAAGATTTAAAAGCAGGTGATACAATAGAGATTTATCAATCTCAGCAGATAAAAAGAAAGCTTTGATGAAATGAAGAAAAGAATTTTAAGCGGGATGAGGCCTACAGGACAGTTGCATATCGGTCATCTGGTAGGGGCGCTTGATAATTGGATTAAGCTGCAGGATCAGTTTGATTGTTTTTTTATGGTTGCAGATTGGCATGCCTTAATGAGTGAGTATGAAAATCCCAGAGAGATCAAGAAAAATATTTTAGAAAATGTTTGTGATTGGATAAGTTGCGGTATTGATCCTGAAAAGGCAGTTATTTTTGTTCAGTCTCATGTAGGTGAACATCTTGATCTAGCAATGATTTTTTCCTGTATCACTCCTTTGGGATGGCTAGAGAGATGTCCTACGTATAAGGAACAAATAAAGGAGCTTAAAGGAAAAGATGTTAATAATTATGCTTTTTTGGGTTATCCGGTTTTGCAGGCTGCAGATATCTTGCTTTATAAGGCAGAGGTTGTTCCTGTAGGCAAGGATCAGCTCCCCCATTTAGAGTTGACGCGTGAAATCGCCAGAAGATTTAATAGTCTATATAAAAAAGAACTTTTTCCTGAACCAAAGGCTTTGCTTACTGAATCCGCTAGGCTTATGGGGCTCGATGGAAGAAAGATGAGTAAAAGCTACAACAATACCATAAATTTATCTGATAAGGAAATTGAGGTTGAAAAGAAAGTTATGCAGATGATAACAGATCCGAAACGTATTAAGCTTTTCGATAGAGGTAATCCAGATGTGTGCAATGTCTATAGCTACTATAATATTTTTTGCCCTGAGAAAAAAGAAGAAGTAAGAAATTACTGTATTGAGGCAAAAGTCGGTTGCACTAAATGTAAAAAACAACTAGCTGGTTGTATAAGTGAAAGGCTGGCTCCTATACAGCAGGAAAGAAAAAAGATTCTTAAGGATAAAGGCTATCTTGGGAAGATTTTGCATTTAGGTGCAGAAAAAGCAAAGGATTTTGCTTGTTTGACTGTTGGACAGGCAAAAGAATTAGTGCATTTTTATGTATAAGATAAAATTAGATATATTTGAAGGTCCTCTCGATTTATTGTTATATCTTGTTAAGAAAGAACATGTCAATATCTGCGACATTCCAATCGTTAAGATTACTGAACAGTATCTGAAATATTTGGAATTGATGAAATTACTGGATTTAAATATTGCCGGAGAGTTTTTGGTAATGGCCGCAACCCTTATCAATATAAAATCAAAGATGCTTCTGCCGCAGGAAAAAAGCGAGGAAGAGCCAGAAGAAGAGGATTCGCGTTCAGAGCTTGTTCAGCGGCTTCTTGAGTACCAGAAGTTTAAAGAAGTAGCAAGTGAATTGCGTGATAAAGAAGAAAGCCGTCAAAAGGTTTTTGTCAGGCCGCGAGATAAACAGCTGCAGGACCAGCCTCCTGAGATATATTTTGAGGCAAGTGTATTTGATTTAATATCTGCTTTTTCTAAGGCTTTAAAACAGGTTCCTAAGGAAGTCTTTTATCAGGTTATAAAGGATGAGTTTACCGTCGAAGAAAAGATCCATCAGCTCCTACATATGCTTGTTAAAAAACCTCAAATAGCCCTGTTTGATGTATTTAATAGCGCAAAGAGTAAATTGGAAATGGTTGCGTTTTTTTTGGCAGTTTTAGAGCTTATTCGTTTGAAAGAAATAGTAGTTATGCAAGAAGAGAGTTTTGATAATATTGTTTTATTTTTAAACAGGGATAACGTTGCGCCAATTGCAAAAGATGAAAGAGAAGCTACTCAGCAACAATAATATTATTAAGCATAATGAGTCCGAAGAAGATATAGTTTTTAATCTATCCCTTCGGCCGAGCAACCTTACTGAGTTTGTGGGGCAGAAAGAGGTTGTTACTAATTTAAAAGTCGCCCTTCAGGCTGCCAAAGAAAGAAAAGAGCCTATTGATCATGTATTATTTTCTGGTCCTCCGGGTTTGGGAAAAACTTCGCTTGCACATATTATTGCCCATGAGATGAATGCTAAGATTACCGCTACTTCCGGACCGGCAATTACCCGGGCGGGAGATTTAATTGGTGTTTTGACTAATTTGGAAAAAGGAGATATTCTTTTTATTGATGAAATCCATAGGCTTAGTAAAACAGTTGAAGAGTTTCTTTATCCTGCTATGGAGAATTTTCAGATTGATTTTGTTATCGATAAAGGTCCGTATGCTAAGACAATAAAGTTTAATCTTAAGCCTTTTACCTTGGTTGCAGCGACAACCCGTTCAGGGCTTTTGGCAGCGCCTTTACGCAGCAGATTCGGGATATTTTACAATTTGAATTTCTACAATTTTGATGAACTTGCTTTAATCGTTAGGCATTCAGCGAAAAGTCTTTCTGTAAAAATTGACAAGGAGGCATCTTTAGAGATAGCCAGACGTTCAAGAGGAACACCACGTATTGCAAATAGGCTTCTGCGTAGAATCAGAGATTACTCCCAGGTTAAAAAAATCAATTTGATAGATCAAAAAACAGTCTGTAGCTCATTAGACGAACTGAGAATCGATAATGCCGGATTAGATGAGTTGGATAGAAAAGTGCTAAAAATAATAATCGATGTATATGACGGTGGGCCCGTAGGTATTGAATCGGTTGCGGCAAGTCTTAATGAAGAAGTAGATACAATAGCAGATACAGTCGAGCCTTATCTTTTACAGGCAGGGTTTTTAAAACGTACTCCCCGCGGCAGATCAATTACAAAATCTACCTATGCACATTTTGGCATCAAAAAAGACAAACAAGAAGAGTTGTTCTAAGTATACTTTTATTAGTGAAATTTATTTATGAAATTGCTGCTTCATACCTGTTGTGCCCCATGTTTGATTTATCCTCTGGAAAGACTAAAGGATAAATTTTCTGCAACCTGTTTTTTTTATAATCCAAATATCCATGGGTTTATAGAATACAAAAATAGATTGAATACGGTTAAAGATTTTGCTTTAAGAAAATCTTTAGAATTGATATCGCCGGATTACCTGCCGGAAGAGTTTTTTGATCAGCTTGAAGATAAGGCTTCACCGGCCAGATGTAGGGTTTGTTGGCAGTTGCGTCTTGAGAGAACCGCGTTGTTTGCCAAAGATAACGGGTTTGATTATTTTACTACTACTCTTTTGGTAAGCCCTTATCAGGATCAGTTTGCGATAAAGGAAATCGCACAGGTAATTTCTGATAATATTAAAGTAAAGTTTTTCTACGAAGATTTCCGTTCTGGGTTTAGAAAAAGCCAGGATTATGCTAGAAGTAACAATATGTATATGCAGAAATACTGCGGCTGTATTTTTTCCGAGATGGATAGATATAAGAAAAGAAAAAAGAAGAATGATTAATACGGCAAAAATTTTTATTGTTTTCGGGTTGATTTTATTTTTTATCGGACTGGTAGTATTATTTTTAAGTAGATTTATAAATGTAGGCAGGCTTCCAGGAGATATTTTTATAAAAAAGGGTAATTTCAGTTTCTATTTTCCTCTTACAACTTCTATAATTGTAGGTATTGTTCTATCGATAATTTCTTGGTTATGGATAAGAAAATAAAATTTATTCGAATTGCCGGGTTCAGCGCTTTAATGGTTTTATTTGGCTTATTTTTCTTTGTTAATGCTGGTTTTGCTCAGTCTCAAACTATACGCGTCAGGATAGCTGATGATGCGGAAAGTTTTTTCCTGACAGTAAGAAAATCATACAAGCTATATGATATTAAAGATAATACCCTTATAAAAGAAAGCAGTATTTTTTTAAAAGAAAAGATTACTCCTGAAGGGATTGGTGCGATAAAAATAGGTTCATGTATTCTTAATTTGAATCAACTAAGAGTAGATTGCTGCGGCGAGAGGCAGTTTTTCTTAAACAAGAGAAGATACAAGGGAGATTTAAGTATAATTTTAAAAGACAATGGTAAGTTCACCCTTATTAACACCGTGGATTTGGAGGATTATTTAAAAAGTGTGGTTCCCTCGGAAATTCCCTGGTATTGGCCTTATGAGGTGCTAAAGGCGCAGGCTGTTATTGCCAGGACTTTTGCTGTTGATAAAAGAAAAAAAAATAGTAAGAATATGTTTGATGTAACAGGTGATATTTACTCTCAGGTTTACGGCGGGGATACCTCCCGTAGATTTCGTGCAAGCAGGGCAGTTGAAAAGACAAAAGGCATGGTTTTAAAATGTGAAGGTAAGATATTCCCTGCTTTTTTTCATGCTACGTGTGGAGGGCATACTGAGGATGTTGAAAATTTATGGGGGCCGGCTGTCGCTAGCCTTCGGGGTGTTAAATGTGATTATTGCAGAGATTCTTTGCATTTCAAATGGTTTAAAAAGTTAAACGCTGCAGAAATCTTAAAAGGTTTACAGAAAAAAGAAATTGATATCTCTGATATTAAGGATTTAAGGGTTCTCAATCGCAACAGTACGGATAGGGTAGTTGAGATATTAATTGTTACCACTGGCGGGGAGAAAATAATCAAAGGTAACGATTTTAGAAATGCCGTAGGCAGTAAAATTATTAGAAGTCTTAACTTTAGTATAATAAAAGAAGGAAAAGATTTTGTTTTTGATGGTTTTGGCTGGGGTCATGGCGTAGGTTTTTGTCAGTGGGGTGGATATTTTATGGCTCGCGCCGGAAAAAGTTTTAGACAGATACTTCAATACTACTATCCTAAAAGCACTATAGGATATCTTAAATGAAATTATCCGATTTTGATTATAATCTATCAAGTGAATTAGTCGCACAGTTTCCTTTAGAAAAACGCGAAGATGCAAAATTGCTTGTAATTGATAGAAAAAGAAAAAAGATAATACATAAAAACTTTAATCAGTTAGGAGAGTTTTTAAGAAAAGATGATTTATTGGTTTTAAATGACAGTAAGGTAGTTAATTGTCGTCTTTTAGGGAAGCGCGCTACTGGCGGAAAGGCCGAAGTTTTTATTTTAAAACATATTAAAAACTTTACATATGAGTGCCTTTTGAGGCCAGCGCGTTTAAGAATAGGAGAGAGGATATTTTTCGATAAGGGTATTTCAGCGATTATAAAAGATAGGCGGAAAGTTTCTTTTTCTCAAGTAGCTAGAAAAAAGTTATACTCAATAGGTAAAGTTCCCTTGCCTCCGTATATAAAAAGAGCCCCTTTACCATCCGATAGCCTGTATTATCAGACCGTCTATGCGAAAAAAGATGGTTCTGTTGCCTCTCCTACTGCAGGATTGCATTTTAGCAAAATAATGATTAAAGATCTTAAATCGCAAGGTATAAAATTTAGTCATGTTACGCTTCATGTCGGGTACGGTACATTTTCACAGGTGAAGACAGATAATATAAGAAGTCATAAGATGCATTCCGAGTGCTATAGTATTAATAGTTCCACTTTTCAAAGAATAGAAGATTCCCTGTTAAATAAAAAACGTGTAATTGCCGTTGGTACTACAGGCTGCCGGGTATTAGAAAGTTGTTCCAGGGGAAAACTTAAAGGTGAAACCGATATTTTTATTTATCCGGGTTATAGATTTAAAAGAGTTAGCGCTTTGATTACTAATTTCCATCTGCCGCGAACAACTTTATTTATGCTTGTTTGTGCATTTGGGGGGACCGAGCTTATAAAAAAGGCGTATAGGCAGGCAATAAAAAGAAAATACCGTTTTTATAGCTATGGCGATGCAATGATTATAATTTAATATTATGTTTAAATTATTACAAAAAGATAAATTAACCGAATCGCGCCTGGGAAAAATTGTTTTAGACAGGGGTACGATTAATACACCTTGTTTTATGCCTGTAGGTACTTTAGCAACGGTAAAGGCTTTATCTAATGAAGATCTAGAAGGCATGGATGCCCAAATTATACTGGGTAATGTATACCATCTTCTGTTAAGGCCGGGTTTAGAGGTTATAAAATCTGCCGGAAACCTGCATCAATTTATGTCTTGGAATAAACCTATTCTTACTGATTCCGGTGGCTACCAGGTTTTTAGTCTATCGTTGCTACGAAAGGTTAAAGACAGAGGCGTTGAATTTCAGTCTCATATAGATGGAAATAAATTCCTGCTTACTCCAGAAGACGTTATTGATATTCAAAATGTTTTAGATTCGGATATTCTTATGCCTCTGGATGAATGCGTGAGTTATCCAAGCAAAAAGACTAAATCCGAAGAGGCAGTAAAAAGAACTATTCTTTGGGCAAAAAGGTCAAAAGACGTATTTTTGAAGAAAAAAAAGGATAAAATGCTTTTTGGAATAGTTCAGGGTGCGACCTATCCCGAACTGAGGCAACATTGTGCAGAAAGTTTAATTGAAATTGGTTTTGACGGATATTCAATTGGTGGTTTAAGTGTTGGCGAGCCTTCGCAGATATTGTATAATATGGTTGAGGAAACAGTAAAGCATCTGCCTGAAAATAAGCCGCGTTATCTTATGGGTGTGGGGTTACCGGAAGATCTTATTGAATGTGTGGATAGAGGTGTAGATATGTTTGATTGTGTCATCCCTACAAGATACGGCAGGAATGGAACAGCTTTTACTTCCGAGGGAAAATTAACAATAAGAAATAATCCCTATAGGCTGGATTTTGCACCTTTAGATAAGGAATGCGATTGTTTTGTTTGTAGAAGATATACCCGTTCATACATAAGGCATCTGTTTAATACTAATGAGATTTTAGGTTTGAGGCTTACGAGTTTTCATAATGTTTATTTTTATCTTAAACTTATGCAGAAAATAAGAGAAAGTATAAAGAACGGTTCTTTTGCCGAGTTTAAGAAAAGCTTTTTATCCAAGTATAAGGCTAGGGTGAAAAAATGCGCATAGATATAGTTACGATTTTTCCCAGCATGTTTAAGGCTGTATTAGATGAATCTATTATCAAAAGGGCTCAGAAGAAAAAAAAGGTTAAGATATTTGTGCATAATCTTAGAGATTATACGTTTGATAAGCACAAAAAAGTAGATGACCGCCCTTTTGGCGGTGGTCCGGGTATGGTTATGAATGTTGAGCCTTTTTTTGAAGTAGTAAAATTCATTAAGAAAAAAACAAGGTTTAGGAAAGCCTCAACCAGGATTGTATTATTAACTCCTAAAGGCAATAAACTTACGCAGAAAGTTGCTAATAAATATTCTCGTTTTAAGCACTTGATTATGTTATGCGGTCATTACGAGGGAATAGATAATCGGGTAAGCGAGTATATTGCGGATGATGAGATCTCTATAGGAGATTATGTTTTAACCGGAGGAGAGCTTCCGGCGATGATATTTTTGGATACACTAGTTAGGTTAATACCTGGCGTATTAGGTGAGAAAAAATCCTTGATTTTTGAGAGTTTTCAAGGTAACCTATTAGAGTATCCGCAGTATACACGCCCAGCAAATTACAGAGGTATGAAGGTGCCTTCCGTTTTGCTGTCAGGAAAACACAATGAGATAGAAAAATGGCGTAAAAAAAAGTCTTTAGAGGTTACTAAGAAAAAGAGACCGGATTTATTAAAGAAAAAATAGTTTGCAAGGAGAGTTAGAAATGGATAAGATTAAAAAAATAGAAGATAGTTTTTTAAAGAAAGACATGCCTGAATTTGGTATTGGAGATGAGGTTAAAGTATTTGTTAAGATTCCTGAAGGTGATAAAACAAGGCTTCATCCTTTTGAAGGCACTGTAATCGCCAGAAAAGGCTCGGGGATAAACGAGATTTTTACGGTAAGAAAGATTTCTTTTGGTGAAGGTATTGAAAGAGTATTTCCCATACATTCACCGAGCGTAGATTCTATAAAAGTGCTTCATAAGGCCATAAAAGTGCGTCGTGCCAAATTATACTATCTAAGATACAAAAAAGGAAAAAAGGCAAAGATAAAGCAACATTAATGGCCATGCTTTATTATGAAAAGAAAGCCAAGGCAGAAGGCTTTCGTGTTGTTGCCGGAATAGATGAAGCAGGTAGAGGTCCCTTGGCTGGTCCTGTGGTAGCCGCTGCTGCAGTATTAAAAAGTTTCCAATTCAAAACAAGAATAGACGATTCAAAAAAACTTTCCCCGTTACAGCGAGAAAAGGCCTTTCGTGAGATTTGTGAAAATTGTTTTGTCGGTGTAGGTATAATAAATGAAGTTTTAATTGATAAGCTTAATATTCATAAAGCCACCTCTCTGGCTTCGGAATTAGCTGTTATGAACCTATGCCTTAATCCGGATTTTCTGCTTTTAGATGGTGCTATTCATCCCAAAACAGATATTCCTAAAAGAACAATTATCGCAGGAGATACTAAAAGTATATCCATTGCTTGTGCATCTATCGTGGCCAAGGTTACCCGAGATAGAATTATGCATATCTATGATTATATCTATCCCAGATATGGGTTCCGTAAACATAAAGGATATGCAACCAGTTTTCATGTTGGTATGTTAAAAAAGCTTGATCAGTGTCCGATTCATAGAAAGAGTTTTTCTTATTAATAAAAAATTATATTCGATAATTGAAAATATTAAGATATTGGTTTTTCATGCGTAGTGTTAGTTAATAGATTTAAAAGTAATACAGATAAGCAAAAATAGCTTTATTGTGATGGAAAAGAAAAAAATTAGTTTGTTTAATTCCTTTAAATTTGATAAACTACCCGTGTATATATTTAGAATTAATCTGTGGTTATCGCTTGGTTTTCCATTTAAGGAAAATCCGGGTATTTGATTTTATGTGTGAAAGAGTTAAGACTTAAAAGCAAGGCAGGATTAGTATGTATTTACAAAAGAGTCTGAAAAAATATATCGAAGATTTGTCTTCTCGTAAATCCACTCCTGGCGGAGGTTCTGCAGCAGCCCTTACTGCCTGTTTGGGTGTTGGCTGTATCGCTATGGCAGCACATTACAGCATCGGTAATAATGAAAATAAGAAAAATCATCCAGAAATAAAAGTCATTGTAAAGAAACTTGAAAAGATAAAAAAAAGATTAGAGAAATTGGTTGATCTGGATATTTTAGTTTATAAAAAATATTCTCAATCCCGCAATAAGCCGCAAGGAATAAGGCGGGTTCTTTTAGAGAAAGCTGCAGCAGTGCCCAAAGAGGTGTGTCAATTGTGTTACGAGGCATTACTTTTGGCTCCGGTTTTAACAAGGAAAGGGAATTTCAATCTTATTTCTGATGTTGAAGTCGGAGTTGAATTGTTAGAGGCTGCTTTTAAATCCGGTCTTATAAATGTAAGAATAAATAATGAAATTGCTTGAAGGTAGAAAAATAGTTGATGGGATTAAATGCAGTTTAAAACAGGAGATTAAAGGTTTAAACCGAAAACCTGTTTTGGCTTGTGTTCAGCTGGGAGACAATTCTTCGGTTTCAAGTTATATAAAATCACAGCAGAAATGCGCTAAGGATTTAGGAATTGAATATTGTTTGAAGTCCTTAGCGGCTCAAACCAGCCAGGAGGATTTGATTGATACGATTACTGAACTTAATAACGACAGTAATATTAACGGTATAATTATCCAGCTTCCTTTGCCCGAACATATTGATGTAAGGACTGTATATATGGCGGTTTCTCCTGGTAAAGACGCAGAATCTATGCATCCGGAAAACCTAGGAAAGCTTTTCTTTTCTAGTACTAAAGTTTCTCCTTGCACGGCTAGTGCAGTTGTAGAATTATTAAAATCAATCGATATCAAACTTTATGGTAAAGAGGTTGTTATCGTCGGGCACAGTCCCATATTAGGTAAGCCTTTATCTATTATGCTTTTGAATGAGTATGCCACAATCACAGTTTGTCATATTGCTACATTTGAAGCCGAGAAGTTGATATCTCATATAAAGCAGGCAGATATATTAATTGTAGCTGTGGGTAAAGCGAATTTCATAAAAGCGGATTGGGTAAAAGAAGGTGCGGTAGTTATTGATGTGGGTATTAATAAGCTTGGCGATAAGATAATCGGAGATGTTGATTTTGATAATGTTTCTAAGAAAGCAAGCTTTATTACGCCTGTTCCCGGAGGGGTAGGGCCTTTAACCACGGCAATATTAATGCGCAATCTAGTTACACTAGCAGGCAAGAAATGATAGTTACAAAGCAAAAGAGCTTACAAGATATATTAGCGGCATTAAAGAATAAAACCAATATTTTCATTATTGGTTGTGGGGAATGTGCAACGGCTTGCAAGACAGGCGGAGAAGAGGAAGTTAAAGCCTTAGCCAGCGAGTTATCTAAACATAAGAAGAATATTATTGGTTCTGTTATTCCTAAAGCTCCCTGTGTTGTTAGTCAGGTAAAAAGGGATTTATCTAAATTCCGTGTCGAGCTGGAAAAAACAGATTGTGTTTTAGTTATGGCCTGCGGTCTGGGTGTGCAGGCAGTCATAAAAAGTAAACGTTTTAACGGTAAAGTAGTTAGTTGCTGCGATACTTTATTTGCCGGATCAATGACTTCAGTAGGAGAATTTTTTGAATCCTGTTCTTCTTGTGGAGAGTGTGTTTTAAATATTACTGGTGGTCTTTGTCCTGTTACCAGGTGTCCGAAGTCATTATTGAACGGTCCCTGCGGCGGGGCAAAAAACGGGAAATGCGAAGTAGATAGAAACAACGATTGTGTTTGGATTTTGATCTACGAACGACTTAAAGAACTGGGTGAGTTGGATAATATTAAAAATTTTATCGAAGCAAAAAACCAGCGTAAGAATTTACGCCCTGGAAGTAGGTCTTTAAAAAAAGATAATTAAATATGAGTAAATTAGAAACAGCTTTTAAGAATAAAAAATTTGCGGTTACCAGCGAGATTGGACCGCCCAAGGGGATTTTGTTTGAACAGATTTTAATGGATAACATTTCTTTAAGGGGGCGTGTGGATGCAATTAATGTTACTGATCTTCAGAGTTCGGTTATGCGTTTAGGCTCTTTGGCATTTTCTAAAATTCTTTTAGACAACGCAATAGAACCGGTTTTTCAGCTTACCTGTAGAGATAGAAATAGACTTGCTCTACAGTCAGATCTTTTAAGCGCTGCAGTCTTGGGTATTGAAAATGTATTATTGTTAACAGGCGATCATCCTATTCTAGGTGATCATCCTCAGGCAAAGGCTGTTTATGATTTAGACAGTGTTCAGCTTTTAGATTGTGCAAGAAAACTTACCAACGGAGTTGATCTTTGTGGTAATAAGCTTAAAGGTTCTCCTAAGTTGTTTTTAGGGGCTGTTGTTAATCCGGGGGTGGAAACTCTTGATCTAGAGTTGTTGAAGATGGAAAAGAAGATTAAAGCAGGTGCACAGTTTTTCCAGACTCAGGCAGTTTATGATATGGATTCTTTCGATAGGTTTATGAAAAAAGCCAAGACCTTTAATGTCCCGATAATGGCGGGGATAGTGCTTTTAAAATCTGTTAATATGGCTAAATATCTAAATGATAATGTTGCTGGTATAAATGTCCCCGAAGCACTAATTAAACGTATGGAGAAGTCAACGGATAAGGTCAAGACTTCAATAGATATAGCTACAGAGCTTATAAATAATCTAAAAAGTAATTGCCAGGGTGTTCATATCATGCCCATTGGTTGGGATAAGTATGTAGTGTCGCTTTTGGATCAAGCCGGTTTATAATTATGAAAATTTTAATTATTGGTAGTTCTGCTGCGGGTATTGAAGCTGCAGCGATGATCAGTTCTTCAGATAGGACGCATGAAGTTACTATAGTCAGCGAAGAGGCTGTTTTGCCTTATTATAGATTTAAACTTGCCGAGTTTATTTTTATTAAAGAAGCGGGAAATGGATTCTATTTTAAAGATAAAGAATTTTTCGAAAAGAACAATCTAAAACTTTTGTTAAATAAGAAAGCCATAGGCCTGGACACAAGAAAAAGAAGGGTAAGGCTAGACGATAATACTTATATTGATTTTGACAGGCTTTTGGTTGCTACGGGAGCTAATTGTGTATTGCCGCAGATAAAAGGAACAAATAAAAAGAATGTTTATGGACTTAGGAGTTATTCTGATGCCGAAGAAATAAAAAAGAATCTACCGATTGCCAGTACTGTATTTTTAACAGGTAACGAAATGTACCTGCGGGATATGGCTTTAAAGTTGAGCCTGCAGAAAAAAGAAGTATTTTTAGTTACTACAAATAATAATCTGGTAGCAGATATTGAAGAAAACGAGAATTTGAGGTTTATGCTTGAGGATGAAATATTGGAGATAATCGGAGAGTCACAGATACAGGCGGTTAAGCTTAAAAGCAATAAGGTTATGGCATGTTCATTATTAGTTTATAATGGTAATTTTAAATCTAATATAAATTTTTTGAAAGGTTCGCCAGTAGAATTATCCGATGGAGTAATTGTAGATGAGAATATGCGCACCAATTTGGATTTTATTTTTGCTGCCGGCGATGTAGTTGTAATTGACGAGACGAGAAAACGCACCTGGGATAATGCAATCGAGCAGGGCAGAAAGGCCGGTTTGTCAATATTATTATAGCTTTCTTCTTTTTCTACCGCGTAAAATCAGCTTAACAGACAATTCCTTTATTACCTATAATGACAGATTTAAAATCAAGTTTACAAAAATTATCATTACTTTTAAAAGAAGACGTAGGTATATTGTTTAATAGCGATATATCAGAAAAATACGATGAAAATTTTTCATTTAAGGATATGGAAAATGCCTTTCCTTTGATCTGTGCTTTTTTTGGTAAGCGTATTTCTAGTTTTAGACAGCTGCGGAGTGCGTTAAATAAAATATCTCTTTTGCAAGATAAGGTAACAAACAGCGATAAAAAAATAAAAGAATCCGAGTACATCAGAAGACTTGGTTTGGTTATTTTATTTTATGAAGAGATAAAGATTTATTTCGATGCTTTATCAAAAAGAAGGAATTTGGAAAGCATTTTGTTTAGCGATACACATATCAGAAAACTCGGTATAGCTTTATTGGATAAGAGCATAAGTGGATTTATTGTCTTTGTTGGAAGTGTAAATAAAAGTTCTAGCAGGGATGTTTTCTTAACGGATGCAGCCAAAAGGAAGTTAATAGTTTTTGATGACGCGTATAAAACAGTTCAGTGCCTTATTAGGTTAAGTTTTATGTTTGGTTGTCAGAATAAAAAAGATTGGAAGTCTGTGTGTGATTACTGCAGGTCTAGTCTGCCTGCTGTAACTGTTTTATTAGATAATTTTAAAGAAATTGATTTAGCACAGGCCTGTGGAGCCTTAAATCTATCTGTTCCTATTATTACCAATAAAAGGTCATTAAAGGTTAGGTATAGTAAGATTAAAAACGGTTACGATGCATTTATTAATATTAAAGAATCTGCTGTAATTATAGATAAGGTTGTAGAGGCAAGGAATATTAAATTTGTTCCGGATTTGAGCCGTTTTCCAGTTGGTTTCGGTACAAAGTTTGAAGGGCAGATTATAAAAGATAAAGATTCTTTTATTGATTTTTCTCTTGGGTCTGCATGTGAGTTATTAGTAAATAGAAACCCTTCGCAGATCCGAGATGGCCAGATAGAAATTATTGGTAGCGATTTGGATAGTTTAAAAGCTGATGGATACAATAAAAGGCTTTTTATTTTAGTAGAGATGGTTACTAAAAGTGCCTCTAATGAATTTAATGCGGTTTTAGAACGTCAAATCCATAGATTTATTAATTATATCGATGGTGTAACACATAGTGGACAAAGTGATTTTTTGAATATTTCAGTTAGTAGGAGTTCGTTTAGGAAGGGTTTAAGATTAAATGATATTGCTTTTTTTATTTATGCGATGATGCATAGGGAATATTCTAAAATTATAAATAAGATTCAAATAAAAATTATTACTGATAGAAAGCGTTTTGAAAAAGAATTAAGAAAATCCCGGGATATACACAGGACGCGTTTGGTAAAAGTTATCAATGAAACAGATGAATCCGTTAAAGAGTTTTATTCCTGTTCTATATGCCGCAGTTTTGCCTTAAATCATATATGTATTATTAGCCCTGAACATCCTGGTCTTTGCGGTTCTTATTCATTTCTTGATGCCAAGATTGCTTTTGAAATCGAGCCTTCAGGAGCAAATTATCCAATAAAAAAAGGAAAAGTTATTGATCGCAGGCTTGGACAGTGGCAAGGAGTGAATAGATACATTAAAAAAGTTACCAAAAATGCAGTTAAAAAAGTTAATCTTTATTCATTGATAGAATATCCGCATACCTGTTCTTTATGCTTTGAGTGTATTGTTGTAATCTTGCCGGAATTAAACGGTGTTATGGTTGTGAGTAGAGATTATACTGGTAAAAATCCTCTTGGACTTGATTTTTCAAAATTGGCTCATCTATTGGGTTTTGGTGTTCAGTCTCCAGGAATGCTAGGTTCTAGCAGGGTTTTTCTATTAAGCAAAAAGTTTATGCCTCAAGAGGGGGGGGTAAAAAGAATTATTTGGATGCCCAGCAGTTTAAAGTATTTTTTGACAAAGTATAATAAAGCAAGTCAAAAAAAGAGTAATTTAAAGAAAATATTCAGTAAGATTGCCGATGAGCATGATTGTACTTGCTTGGAGGATTTAGCAGAGTTTTTAAAGAAAAGAAAACACTCCTGTTTGAATATGAGCAGGATTATTTAAAAAGCTTTTTTTGCTTGACTTGTATATATTATATGAGGTATATTATAACTAAATTATGCGTAAGTATTTGAAACTTCTTTTTTTAGGTATTTTTTTGCTACTGGTTATTTGCGATGCCAGAAGTGTTTGTTTTGCTGATCATAAAGATGATGCTTTAGATTTACGCAATAAAGGTCTTTTGGCCCAACGATTAGGAAATATCGATAAAGCTCTTAATTTTTATCTTCAGGCGCGCAAAAAATGGTCTTCCTGGCCGGTTATATATAATGATATTGGTGTTATTTATGAATTTCAATTAAGGATAAACGAAGCAGAGGCTGTCTATCTAAAAGCAATACAGTTTGATCCTTATTATGCTTCCAGTTATACTAATTTAGCCTTTCTTTATGAAAAGAAACAGGATTTTAAAAATGCTATTTTTTACTGGAAGAAAAGAATTCAGCTGGGCGATGTTGATGATCCTTGGGCAAAAACTGCCCGCGAAAGAATTGCTATTTTAAGAAATAAGATTGGGTTGCAAGAGGGTGATAGTACAGACGAATTGATTAAACAGGTAAATAAAGATATTTCTCGTTATGATAATCATATTTTTCCTTTTTCGGAGATTATTGATCTTGAATCTATAGATGATCTTTCTATGGAAGAAAAAATTACTAAAATTAGAAATGCCAAGGCAAGAGCCAAGTGGCTTCGCGATAACGATTATTCTGTTATGGAGAAAGATCAACTTGAGATGATTGATGAGTTAGAGTATTCCGTAGAGTTGGAGCGTGTGGAACAGGAAAAAGATCAACTTCTAGATCTTGATAGTGAAGGTTCGCTAGAGTTATTGAGAGAATTGTCAAAAGATGATGATCCAGAAGTGAGAAAAAGTGCTGACGATGCCCTTTGGTATAATAGCCAAGGTTTTGGCATGTTGGCTAAAGAAGAAGCAGAGCGTATTAATCAGATGCGCAGTTTACCTTCAAGTAAATCACAGATAGATTATTAGCACTAACTCCTAAATTTTAAAGATTAATGGCTTATTCCTTCCATTAGTTTTATATGAAAAACCCTAAAGAGTTAATATTAATAGACGCTAATTCATTTTGTTACCGTGCTTTTTATGCCATAAAGCAGCTTCAGACGAGCTATGGGCAGTCGACCAATGCTGTTTACGGTTTTGTTGTTATGATAAATAAGATTGTTGAGATGTTTAAGCCTGAATACCTTGGGGTTTGTTTTGATGTTTCCAGAAAGACCTTTCGTTCTGAAAAATTCCGTGATTATAAGCTTAACAGGCCGGCTATGCCGGATGAGCTTGTTTCTCAGATAGATTTCATCAAGGAGCTGGTAAGAAGTTATAATTTCGCCCTGTTACAACGCCAGGGGTATGAAGCAGATGATATTATTGCTACAGCCTGCAGGACTTTTAAAAATAATGGATTTAAAAGTATCGTTATTAGTTCGGATAAAGATATGTTGCAGTTAGTGGATGATAAAACGTTTATTTATAATCCTCAGAAAGATAAAGGGCTTATGTTTGATAAAAGGGTTGTTTTAGAGCGGGTTGGCTTACATCCTGAGCAGATAGTTGATTTTATTAGTTTGACCGGTGATAATGCCGATAATATTCCGGGGGTTAAAGGTATAGGAGAAAAAACTGCTGTTTTATTGCTTAAGGAGTTTAAAACAGTGGATGGCGTTTTGAAGAATCTAGAAGAAATAAAAAAACCGAAATTAAGGGATTCACTTAGACAGGCAAAGAAGCAACTGACTTTAAACCGCGAGCTTATAACTTTGGATTCTAATGTAGACGTAGATGTTTCTTTGGATAATCTAAAGGTTAAAGAACCCGATTACAAAAGACTTTCTCAGCTATATAGAAAACTTGAATTTAAGAGTTTATTAAAACAACTTCCTGATTCTTGTGATAGAGAAGTTTTAGAGTTAAAAAATGATCAGGAATCATTTATCGGGGATTCGGAAGGAAAAAAGGCTATCTCTTTTTTTATTGAAGAAGATTGTTTTTATTTATCTTTCGGTACAGGATGTGTTTGGAAGTTCGATTCGTTGTTTTTACAGTTAAAAGAAATATTAGAGGATAATAGTATTTTAAAAATTACGCATGATCTTAAAAAAGCTTATAGTGCTTTATCCAGATGCTCAGTAGAGTTAAAAGGAGAGCTTTTTGATATACTTTTGGCCGGATATCTTTTGGATAGCGGGAAGAGCGAATATTCGGTGAAAGACGTGCTTTTTGATTTTCTTGAGAAGCAGGTTAATCATAATTTTGAAGCTGTGAATTATTTTATTTCTTTAAAGGAGATTTTGTTAAAAAAACTTAAGGATAATCAGCTTGATAAATTGTTTTTTGAAGTTGAATTACCTTTTTCTAAAGTGTTATCCAGTATGGAAAGAGAAGGTTTTTCTATTGATGTTAGGTTTTTAAAAGATCTATCTGAAAAATTCGAAATTAAACTAAAAAATATTACAGAAAAGATTTTTAAGATTAGCGAAGAAGAGTTTAATATCAATTCTCCTAAACAGCTTCGGGTTATTTTATTTGATAAATTTAAACTTCCTGTTGTGAAGAAGACTAAAACCGGACCATCCACCGACGAGGAAGTTTTAAAAGTATTATCTTCAAAGCACGAGCTTCCTGTGTTGTTATTGGAGTATCGTCAGATTAACAAATTGAAGTCTACTTATGTTGATGTATTGCCGGAATTAGTGGATAAGAAGAATAAAATTCACTGTAATTTTAAGCAGTTTGGAACAGGTACAGGAAGATTGTCTTGTGAGAATCCGAACCTGCAGAATATTCCTGTAAGGACCGCCGCGGGAAAAGAAATCAGACGTGCTTTTATTTGTTCCCGTAAAGATAATGTGCTTATTTCAAGCGATTATTCTCAGATAGAGCTGAGGATATTAGCGCATCTATCCAAAGATAAGAATCTGGTTAAGGCATTTAAAAAGGGTGAGGATATTCATAGATTTACTGCCGGACTAGTTTTTGATGTTGAGGAAAAAGATGTGGATAATCAAATGCGCAATGTCGCTAAAAGAGTAAATTTCGGTATTATTTACGGAATGAGTGCTTTTGGTCTGGCTAAGGATCTATCGATTACTAATCAAGAAGCGCAAAATTTTATCGATACGTATTTCTTAAGGTATCCTAAAGTAAAAGAATATATCCAAGGTCAGATCAAATTTGCCGAAAATAACGGATATGTGGAAACTGTTCTCGGCAGGAAAAGATTTCTGCCATTTATTAAAAGCAAAGTTAACGCTCAAAAGCAGTTTGCTTACCGCCAGGCAATAAATACGCCTGTTCAGGGTTCGGCAGCGGAGCTTATGAAGTTGGCGATGATTAATATCCATGAATTGTTTATGAAAAATAGACTTTCTGCGAAAATAATACTTCAGGTTCATGATGAGTTGATTTTTGAAGTGAATAAGAATAGTTTAGAGGAATCAATATCGGTTATACGTAGCAATATGGAACAGATTTATAAGATAGATGTGCCGATTAAAACTAATTTTAAACAGGGTTCTAATTGGTTTGATATGGTTGCTGTGAATTAATTCTAAATAGGAAAATATATGAATATACTTTTTTGTTCTAGTGAAGTCGTACCTTTTGCTAAAACAGGTGGTTTGGCTGATGTTGCCGGAGCATTGCCTTTGGCATTAAAAATGCTTAACCACGATATACGCATTGTTATGCCAAAATACGGCTTTATTGATGAAAAGAAATTTTCTTTAAAAAAATTGAATAATAATTTATATACGGCTAAAATAGCGGATAAAGTTACAGTTTATTTCATCGACCATAAGAGCTTCTTTAAGCGGGACGGTTTATACGGGGATAAGAATGGAGATTATCCGGACAATCTGGATAGATTTTCTTATTTTTCTCAACAGGTAATCGCTCTAATAAAGGAAGTTGATTTTATTCCCGATGTTGTGCATTGTAATGATTGGCAGACTGCGTTGATACCGGTTTATTTAAAGACCGCATGCAAAAACGATTCTGTTTATGCAAAGATAAAGACAGTATTCACAGTCCATAATCTTGCTTATCAGGGGCTTTTTGATAAAGAAAATTTTTCTAAGTTGGGTTTAGATTGGAAATTATTCAATATGGATTATCTGGAATATTACGATAAAATTAATTTTTTAAAGGGTGGTTTGGTATTTTGCGATATTATTACTACTGTAAGCGAAGCCTATGCAAAGGAAATTCAGACTAAGGAATTCGGCTGTGGTCTGGAAGGATTATTGACGAAACGCAGTAAAGATCTTTTTGGCATTATCAATGGTCTTGATTATAATTTGTGGGATCCAGAAAAAGATAAGATGATTTATAAGAAATATTCTGCTAAAGCCTATAAAGCCAAACATGAAAATAAAAGGCAATTGCAGGCAGAATGCGGTTTAGCAGTAAAAGAAGATGCGCTTTTATGCGGTATGGTTTCTAGGCTGGCTGAGCAAAAAGGAGTTGATGTATTGAGTGCTTCTTTGCAAGAATTAATAAAGCTTAATCTACAGGTTGTTATTTTAGGTACGGGTGATTTGAAATACCATGATTTGTTGGCAAGGCTAGCAAAAAAATATAAAGATAAAATAAGCGTATTTTTAAAATTTGATAACGTGATAGCTCATAAGATATATGCCGGCAGTGATTTATTTTTAATGCCTTCGCGCTATGAGCCGTGTGGTTTGGGTCAGATGATAAGTTTAAAATACGGTACAGTTCCCTTGGTGTATAAAACCGGTGGTCTTGCTGATACGGTAATTGATTGTCAAAAAGACAAAACTAAAGGCAATGGATTTGTTTTTGAAAAATTTGATAAAAAAGAGTTTATTTCAACTGTAAAAAGAGCACTTGCGGTTTTTGAAGAAAATAAATTCAATTCTCTTATTGGCAAAGCTTTTAAATATAATTTTTCGTGGAAGTCTTCGGCAAGTAAATACATAGATTTATTCAATCGTTTGGTAAAAGGAAGGGTTTAAGCGGTTATGGTTTTTGGAGTTACAGGAGGTTTTGCTTGCGGTAAAAGTACGGTTAGCAAGATGTTTCGTGATTTGGGTGCAAAATTAATTGATGCGGATAAAATTGCTCACGTTCTTTTAGATTCGCCCAAGTTAAAAAGAAGTTTAGTTTCTTATTTTGGGAAAGATATATTAACCAGGCAAAAGAAGATTAGTAGGAAAAAACTTGCGAATATTGTTTTTTCAAAACCAAACAGCCTGAGATTTCTTAATAGTGTTGTTCATCCGGAGGTAATCAAAAAATTAAAATCCCGGATTGCTTCTTTCAGAAACAGAATATTGGTTTTGGATATTCCTTTGTTGTACGAGTCACGCTTAGAAAATTTGGTTGATTATATTGTGGTGGTTAAGTGTTTAAAATTAATTTGTTTAAAGAGGGCACAAGAGAATAATTTTTCTAAATCGCAGGCTTTGAAAATAATCCAGGCACAATTGCCTTTAAGATATAAAGTTGAGCAAGCTGATTATGTAATTGATAATAGCTATTCGTTAAAAAAGACCAATATGGAGGTTAAAAAGACATGGCGGGATATGTTGCGAAAACAGAACAAGAAGTAAAAATGGATATCAGTAATCTTAAGGATATGAAAGTAACCGATCTTAATAAAATCGCTAGAGATCTTCGTGTCAATGGGGTTAGCGGATTGAAGAAACAGGATTTGATTTTTAAAATACTTCAGGCCCAGGCGGAAAAAGCCGGACTTATGTTCGGAGAAGGCACTTTAGAGATTTTACCAGAAGGCTTTGGGTTTTTAAGGTCGGCGAATTACAATTATTTGCCTTCACCTGATGATATTTATATTTCACCATCCCAGATAAGGAAATTTGATTTAAGGACTGGCGATACAGTCAGTGGTCAGATTAGGCCTCCTAAGGAAGGCGAGAAGTATTTCGCACTTTTAAAGGTAGAGGCGGTGAATTTTGAGAATCCTGAGAATTCAAAAGAAAAGGTTCTTTTTGATAATCTTACGCCCCTTTACCCGCAGGAGAAATTTATTCTTGAGACCAAGCCAGAAGAGGTGTCCATGCGGGTAATGAGCCTGTTGGCTCCTTTAGGCAAGGGCCAGCGTGCATTAATCGTGGCTCCGCCTTATAGCGGTAAAACCGTGCTTTTACAGAAAATCGGTAATGCCATAACAAACAACCACCCTGATGCGACATTAATGGTGCTTTTGATTGATGAGCGTCCAGAAGAGGTTACGGATATGCAGCGTAATGTTAAAGGAGAAGTAATTAGCTCTACTTTCGATGAGGCTCCGGAGCGTCATGTTCAGGTAGCGGAAATCGTGTTAGAGAAGGCTAAAAGGCTTATTGAACATAAACGGGATGTTATAATTTTACTTGATAGTATTACCCGTTTAGCACGTGCCTATAACTCAGTAATGCCTCATAGCGGTAAGATTCTTTCAGGTGGTATTGATTCAAATGCCTTGCAGAAGCCAAAGAGGTTTTTTGGCGCAGCCCGTGCATTAGAAGAAGGAGGAAGTCTTACTATAATTGCTACCGCTTTAGTTGATACTGGAAGTCGTATGGATGATGTAATTTTTGAGGAGTTTAAAGGAACTGGCAATATGGAGCTTCAGCTTGATAGAAATCTATTCCAGCGCAGAATATATCCGGCTATTGATATTAAGCGTTCTAACACGAGACACGAGGAATTGCTTCTTAAGGAAGATGAACTTACAAAAATATGGATTATGCGCAAAGTATTGAATGATTTGAATTCTGTAGAGGCAATGGAGCTTTTGATTCAAAAATTAAAAAAGACTAAGAATAATAAGGATTTTTTAAATAGTATGAACCAGTAGATAAGGGAAAAAGAATATGAATAAAATAGCGTTTGTTTTGTTAAGTTTTATTTTATGTTCTGTGTTTGCTTTTGCTCAAGAGGTTGAGGAAATCCGTATTGTTACTTATTATCCTTCTCCTTACGGAAGTTATACAGAGTTACGCAGTAACAGGATGGCCATTGGAGATAATTATAGCGATGCTGGCACTTACCAATGGGGGACTAATATTAACACTAATGCTGATTTAATTGTTCAGCAAAATGTTGGAATTGGAACATCTAACCCCGATGCCCCGCTATCTTTTGCAAATTCATTAGGTGATAAAATCCAACTTTATGATAATGGTAGTTTTACTACGTATGGTTTTGGTGTACAAAGTAATAACCTGCAATTATTGACTACCGATCATACTACGGATATTACTTTTAATTATGGTTTTAGTGCTTCTGCTACGGAATTGATGAGGATAAAGGGTAATGGCAATGTCGGTATCGGAATCACGAATCCAACTGAAAAGTTATACGTAAACGGGAATGCCATAATTGGCAGTAGTAATGTCGATGCTACTCTTAATGGGGAGGGAGTGTTTCAGTCAAGCAGTAATTTAGCTGGGGCTGGGTTTATAGCTACTCCTTGGGTGTATGCACGAGCAATAGAAGGAGATCAAAGAGGATCTGGCTCTACTCTTATTACAATTGGTGGTAAAAATGGCTTTACCAGTGATGATGAAATTGGTTTAGTAACAAACGGAAAACTAAAAATGCTTATGGATTCAAATGGGTTAGTGACTTTTTTTGGTTTGCATTCTACTTCTCCAGGGAATCTCGTATTTAATCAGGATAGTCAGGGTGATTTTGAGACTGATATTAATTTTGATTCTAGCGGGCGTATTGCTGGAGAGAGTGATATTTTTCGTGTTGCAAGCAAAGGAACTCACGATTTACGTTTAGCAACGAATTCAGTAGATGATAAAGTTACTATTAGAAATTCAGGTATGGTTGGTATCTTGGATACGACCCCCAGTTATACTTTAGATGTTAACGGTACTTTTAGGGCGTTTGGTATTACTGATTCATCAGATATAAGATGGAAGAAAAATATAACTAATCTCGAGACTCCTTTAGATAAACTTGCTAAGCTTAGGGGAGTAAGGTATCAGTGGAATCAAGAAGCCTATCCCGATAAGAATTTTGCTCCAGGTATGCAGATTGGTATTATTGCCCAAGAGCTCGAAGAGCAATATCCTGAGTTGGTGGACATAGATAGTGATGGCTATAAATCAATTCAATATGGAAAATTAACTGCTGTATTATTAGAGGGGATCAAAGAGTTAAAACAAGAAAATGATATTTTAAAACAAAGAATCGCATCTTTGGAAGAAAATTTTTAGAAGAAAAGTTTGAAGCGATTATTTTTTACAAATATAACTAGATGAAAGGAAGGAGAAAAAAATGAAAAAGGAAATCCACCCAAAGTATAAAGATTGTACTATAGTCTGTGCATGCGGAGAGGTGATTCATACGCGTTCTACAAAAGACAATATCCGTGTGGATATATGTTCTAAGTGTCATCCGTTTTTTACCGGAAAGCAGAAATTTATTGATTCTGCCGGACGCGTTGAAAAATTCAATAAAAAATATAAGAAAAACAAGTAATGTTTGATAAGTTTCAGATAATCGAGAGAAGATACGAAGAGCTTGAGCATCTTTTGGCCTCGCATGAGCTGATGAAGAATCAGGAAAAATATCAGGCCTTGGCTAAAGAGCTTGCTTCTATTTCAAAGATTGTTGTTAAATACAGAAACTATAAAAAATCCACTCAAGAAGAAAAGGATTTAAAAAAAGTTTTGACTGAAAAACATGAGAATGATTTTATTCAGCTTGCCGAAGAAGAACTTAAAAACATACAGGATAAAAGTGCTAGGTTAAAGTCTGAACTCGAAGATTATCTTAAAAAAGAAAATGATGTTCCGGATAGGGAATTAGTTTTTGAGATACGTGCTGGAACAGGCGGCCAAGAAGCAAGCCTTTTTGCCGGGAATTTGTTTCGTATGTATACTAAATACGCGCAGTCAAAATCTTGGAGTGTAGAATATCTTTCAGCTCATCCTACGGAATTAGGCGGATTTAAAGAGGTAATTTTTGCAATCAATGGTAGAGGCGCTTATAAAAGATTAAGGTTTGAGTCCGGCGTACATCGCGTGCAGCGCGTTCCGGAAACTGAGGCCTCAGGAAGGATTCATACATCAACTGCAACCGTAGCAGTTATGGTTGAGCCAAAGGAGGTAGAGTTAAAGATAGAACCGAAAGATTTACGTATAGACGTATATAGGTCTTCCGGCCATGGGGGTCAGAGCGTTAATACTACAGATTCGGCAGTACGTATTACGCATATTCCTACAAAAATGGTTGTTACCTGTCAGGACGAGCGTTCACAGATCAAGAATAAAGGCAAGGCAATGAAGGTGTTAAGGGCAAGATTAATGGATCGTAAGGTTCAGCAAGAACAAAAAAAGGCTACAGAGCTGAGGAAGTCTCAGATCGGTACAGGAGACAGAAGCGAGAAGATCCGTACGTATAATTTTCCCGAGCGGCGCGTTACCGATCATAGGATTGGTTTTACTATTCATCAGCTAGAGAAGATAATCGAAGGAGATCTAGAGCCAGTGATTAAAGCTTTATTAGAAGAAGATAGTAAAAAATGAAAGAAAAAGATTTAATTTTAAGTGAAATTCTAAATTGTACGCCGATTGATCTATATACTAAAGAATTTGATTTAAGTTTTGATCAACAACAGAGGCTGGATACTATTTTGGAAAAAAGATCCCAAGGGGTGCCTCTGCAGCATCTTTTAGGCAGAATTGATTTTTATGGTTTGCCTTTTATGGTTAAAGAAGGTGTTTTTATCCCTAGATTTGAAACAGAGATTTTAGTAGAAAAGGTAATTGCCTTAATTGATGGTTGGGATAATGCAAAACCGTTAAATATTCTAGATGTCTGTTCAGGGACTGGTAATATATCCATTGCTTTGGCGCGCAATACAAAGAATACGCATATTACGGCAATAGATATTAATACAAAGGCAATTAGACTGTCTCAGGAAAATGCATCTTTGAATAACGTTCAGGATAAGACTGTTTTTTTAAGCAAAGATATATTTAAGCTTCAATGTTTTAATAAGAGTTTTGATGTTATTGTAAGTAATCCTCCGTATTTAAAGGATAAGGATCTATCTATTCTTTCTCCGGAGGTATTGCATGATCCGAAAGAAAGTATTTTTGCCGGCGATGGCTTTAGGTTTTTTCGACAGATATTATCTATTGCTAGTAGTTTTTTAAAGAATGAAGCGTGGATTGTTTTTGAAATTGGTCATGATCAGGCTGAAGAATTAAAAGAAATCACTTTTTTAAACAAGGCTTTTACGCTTGAGGAAATAATTAAAGATTATAACGGATTTGATAGAGTAGCGGTAATCAGATACAGGAAGAAAAATGGATAAACTTATTATTGAAGGTGGAGTATCTTTAAATGGAGAAGTTGTTGTAAGCGGGGCAAAGAACTCAAGTCTTCCTATAATGGCAGCAGCTCTTTTAACCAGTGAGCGTTGCATTATCAGAAACGTCCCAGATTTACGGGATGTGCATACGATGATAAAGATTCTAAGGTCTTTAGGTGCAGAGGCGGAATTTAGAAATAATAGTGTTATCATCGAAGCTAAGAATATTGATAATTTGAAAGCCGGCTATAAGATGGTTTCTACTATGAGGGCCTCTTTTTGTGTTTTAGGCCCACTATTGGGAAGGTTTAAAAAAGCCGAAGTATCTTTCCCCGGAGGTTGCGTGATTGGTCTAAGGCCGGTTAATTTGCACATCAAAGGCTTATTGGCTTTAGGCGTTGATATAAAAACCAGATCAGGATATGTTATAGCTTCTGCGGGTAAGAAATTTAAAGGTGCAACTGTGTATTTAGGCGGAGAATTTGGTTCGACAGTTTTAGGAACGATAAATATTATGATGGCGGCTGTACTTTGTAAAGGTAAAACAGTTATTGAATTTGCAGCCTGCGAACCTGAGGTGGTTGATACAGGTAATTTTTTAAAGGCAATGGGAGCAGAAATAAGTGGATTAGGTACCCCTGTTATTGAAATTAAAGGCGTGAGTTCTTTAAGGGGTGTTGAATATGAAGTTATTTCTGATAGAATAGAAGCAGGCACATTTATGCTCGCTTCGGCGATTACCAATGGTAATGTTACTATAAAAGGTATTGATTTATCTTGCCATGGAGCATTAATTGATCGTTTAAGGGCAGCCCGAATTAAGATTAGGGAAGTCGGCGTAAAAAAAATAAATGTAAAAGGTTCTGTTTACAGAAAACCGGTTAATTTGACCACGCAGGCTTATCCAGGTTTTCCTACGGATATGCAGGCACAGTTTATGAGTTTGATGAGTGTAACCAGTGGTGTAAGCGTAATCACGGAGAAAATTTATCCGGATAGATTTATGCATATTGCCGAGCTTAATCGTATGGGTGCAAGAATAAGAAAGGAAGGTTCTTGTGCGATTATCGAAGGTGTGCGTTATTTGAGCGCAGCAGAAGTTATGGCTTCCGATTTAAGGGCTTCGGCAGCTTTAGTTTTAGCTGGTTTAGTGGCAAAAGGTAAAACTAAGATAAACCGGATTTATCATTTGGATAGAGGATACGAATCGTTAGACGCCAAGTTGAGTTCTTTGGGTGCGCGTATAACTAGAAAGAAATAATGATTTTAGTTATAGATAATTATGATTCTTTTACGTATAATTTGGTTCAGTATATTGAAGAGTTTAATTTTTCTGTAAAGGTCTATCGTAATGATAAGATAAGTTTAAGAAGAATTTCCGGATTAAATCCTAAGAAAATTATTATTTCACCTGGGCCGGGAAGGCCGGAAAAGGCTGGAATAACCTGCAGTTGCATAAAAGAGTTTTCAGAAAAAATCCCTATACTGGGAGTTTGTCTAGGACATCAAGCCATAGCCTATGCGTTTGGTGCAAAGATAATCCAGGCTAAACGGTTGATGCACGGTAAAACCTCTTTAATTTATCATAATAAAAAGACAATCTTTAAAAATATCGTTAATCCATTTGTGGCAACCCGATATCATTCGCTGATTGTAGAAAAAAAATCTCTATCCAAGTGTTTTGAAATTATTGCAAAGACCAAGGTAGGTGAAATAATGGCGATTAAACATACAGAATTTCCTTTATGGGGAGTGCAGTTTCATCCTGAATCTATTTTGACAAAATGTGGTAAAAGTTTGTTGAAGAATTTTTTGTTTAGCGACAGGTAATAACTTAATCTTATGATAGATAAAACTATAAATAAAATTATTTCGAAAATTGATTTAAATAAGTCAGAGGCAAAGAGTTTGTTCAATACGATTATGAAAGGAAGACTTTCGGATATTGAACTGGCAGCTGTGTTAATCGCTCTTAAACTTAAGGGAGAGTCTTCTTCTGAAATTGCCGGAGCGGCGTTGGCAATGAGAGAGAATATGTTTAAGGTAAAAAGGCCAAAAAAAAGCATGGTTTTAGATACCTGCGGCACAGGAGGATCGGGTAAGAACACATTTAATATTTCAACAGTAGTTGCTTTTGTAGTGAGCGGCGCGGGTGTTAATGTTGCTAAGCATGGTAATAGGGGAGTGTCTAGTAATTTCGGTAGCGCAGACGCAATAGAATCTTTAGGGATAAATATTAATATAACTCCTACACAGGCAGGATATATTTTAAAAAAAGCAGGAATTGTGTTTTTATTTGCCCCTATATTCCATCCGGCAATGAAGCATGCTGTTAATGTTAGAAGGAATTTAAAAACAAGGACAATTTTTAATCTTTTAGGGCCATTATGCAATCCTGCTTTAGCCGATGTTCAACTTATTGGAGTGTATGCACCAGAACTGACAGAATTGATTTGCCATACTCTTAAACAGTTGAAGGTAAAAAGAGCATTTGTTGTTCATGGTATGGATGGGCTTGATGAGGTAACTATATCTAATAGAACTAAGGTAAGTGAATTAAACAATAAAAGAATAAAAACGTTTTATTTAAGTCCTAAAGATTTCGGGTTGAAAAAACAGAATCTAAAATCTCTTATTGTTGAAAATAAGTTTCAGAACAAAAAAGCCATTATTGATTGTCTCAATGGTAAGCCAGGCGCAAAGTTAGACGTGGTTTTGATGAATGCAGCCTTATCTTTAGTTTTATCCGGAGTAGCCAAAGGTTTTAAAGAGGCAGTTAAATTAGCTTACGAGTCAATAAAAGGTAAAAAAGCACTAAAGAAACTAGAGCTTTTAAGAAAATATTCAAATAATCTATAATGAAAAAAGAAGCGTTTTTAAAAAAGATAATTCAACAGAAGAAAATCCGCATAGATGAAAAGAAAAACTTACTTTCTTTAGAACAGCTTAAAGAAAAGTTAAATCAGGCACCAGCTGTTCGAGATTTTAAAAAAGCAATTTCTAAATCTTCAGAAGTAAGTTTAATCGCTGAGATTAAAAAGGCTTCTCCTTCTAAGGGGCTTATTCGAAGTGATTTTGATGTTTTAGAGATAATAAAGGCCTATGAGACCAGTGGAGTCCAGGCGGTGTCTGTTCTCACGGAAGAAGATTTTTTTCAAGGCAGTATGGAAAATATACGCTTGGTAAGAGAGAATAGTCAGTTGGCAATCTTAAGAAAGGATTTTATTTTAGACTCGTATCAGGTTTTTGAATCGCGTGTTTTTGGCGCGGATTGTATTCTTTTAATAGTATCCTTATTGAAAAAAGATTTGTTGGTTGAGTTAATTGATTTGGCAAATAGCCTTGGCATGAATTGTTTGGTAGAGGTGCATAACGAGATAGAGCTTAAACGCGTTTTGTCTTTAAAAAAGGATTTTATTCTTGGGATCAATAACCGCGATCTCCAGACTTTTGAGGTAGATATAAAAACGAGCGAGAAAATGCTTCCTTTTATTCCAAAAGGAAATACAATAGTTGTGGAAAGCGGTATAAGAAACTATCAGGATGTTTTATTCTTGAAATTCTTACGCGTTAATGCAGTTTTAATCGGTGAAACATTTATGAGGTCTGATAATATTGTTTCAAAAGTAAAAGAGGTAATGAATTGGTAAAGATAAAAATATGCGGTATAACTAATTTTGAAGACGCGTTAAAAGCAGTTGATTTGGGGGTGGATATAATTGGGTTTAATTTTTTTAAAAGAAGCCCGCGTTATATTTTGCCTAAAGATGCAGCTAAGATAATTAAGAAATTACCATGTTTTATATATAGCGTAGGGGTTTTTGTCAATGATGACCCCAAATATATAAATAAAACTATTGATATTACGGGAATCCAGGCGTTGCAGTTCCATGGCAATGAAACATCAGAGTTTTGTGATCAGTTCGATTATCCTTTAATAAAGGCATTTCGCGTAAGGAATAAGGCAAGTTTTAAGGAAATCCCCAAATATAACGTTGATGCATATCTGTTGGATACATATGAAGCAAGAAAATTCGGTGGAACTGGAAAAACCTTTAATTGGAAGCTTGTGAAGAGTTTGAAAAAAACAAGCCTTCCTATTTTTATTTCTGGCGGTCTTAATCCAAAAAATGTTGTTCAGGCTATAAAAGTGACAAACCCTTATGCTGTGGATGTGAATTCTGGAATCGAGAAGTTCCCTGGTAAAAAAGACCCTAAACTGATGAAAGAATTTGTCTACAAGGCAAGAGGGACGAATCAGTTATCATAAAACAAAGGAAAAACAATGATATTTCTTTTGGTATTATTAATGGCATTGATAGTAGGTTTATCGTTTTTTATTATCACGAATATCAATTCTTCAGAGCATGATCAGAAGCTGGCAATAAAAAAACTTCAGGATGATGTAAAAAGAAAATCTCATGAGCTTGAAGATACCCAAATACATCTTAAGGAGTTTATTGAAAAACATCAGCAAAAGGAGAATGATAGGGATGCTGTAAATGAGCAGTTAAAAGAACTTCATAAGCTGCGTGATCTCTTAAAACAAAAAGAAAGTGAAATAGCAAAACTTACAAAAACCAACCAAGGATTAAATAATGATTTATCTGTTGTAAAACAAGATATGGATAAATTAAATACAGAATTAATAAGTATAAATGAGGTATATAATGGTCTTAAAGAACAATACGCGGAATTAGAAAAAGATATGGAATCTTCTTCCAAGGAAGATTTTGTAGAGTCAGAAGTAAAGCCCGAGTTTGAGCAGCCGCCAAAGCAGGAAACAAAAAAAGAGTCTTTAAAGACTTCAGCAAAAGAGGAAAAAGATATTACGGTTGATAATCCAAAGGTTGAAACACCTGATGAGAAGCAATCTTCGGAAAATACACCAGGTAAGGATAATTTAGATACGTTTTCAGAAGGTGATACTATTATTGCAGAAAAAGATAAGTCTTTACCAGAGTCATCTAAAAAAGAAGATGATTCTGCTGGTCAAGAAGGAAAAGACAAGTCAGATATTAATAAGAATGATTTACCAAAGGAATAATGAGCGCTAAGAATAAAAGAAAAGGGTATTTTGATGAATTCGGAGGTAGTTTTGTTCCGGAGACGCTGGTTGCTTGTTTAGAAGAGCTTGACAATGAATACAGTAAGGCAATCAAAAGTTCCTTGTTTAAAAAGGAGCTTTATTATTATTTAAGTGATTTTGCCGGAAGGCCTACGCCTTTATATTTTGCTTTTAATTTAAGCAGGATTTTAAAATTGAAAATATACCTAAAAAGAGAAGATCTTTTACATACTGGAGCACACAAAATAAATAATACTTTAGGCCAGGTACTTTTAGCCAGGCGCATGGGTAAAAAAAGAATAATTGCTGAGACAGGCGCTGGTCAGCACGGAGTGGCTACGGCTACGGTTGCGGCTTTATTTGGATTTAAATGCGATGTATATATGGGGCTAGAAGATATCAAAAGGCAAAGACTTAATGTTTTTAGAATGAAGTTAATGGGTGCGAATGTTATACCTGTGGAAAATGGCTCGCAGACTTTAAAAGATGCAATGACCGAGGCTTTGCGTGATTGGGTAACAAATGTAAGAGATACTCATTATATAATCGGCAGTGTTGCCGGGCCGCATCCTTATCCAGTGATGGTAAGGGATTTTCAGAAGATAATCGGAGAAGAAACAAAAAAAGAGATTTTGAAAAAAGAAAAGAGACTTCCAGATTATCTTCTTGCCTGTGTGGGGGGCGGAAGTAATGCAATGGGATTGTTTTATCCTTTTTTTAATTATAAAAAAGTAAAGTTTATCGGTGTTGAAGCAGCCGGACTTGGGCTTGGTTCGTCTCATCACTCGGCTACTCTGGTTGCCGGTAGGATTGGGGTTTTGCATGGTTCAAAATCTAATGTGCTGCAGGATAAGTACGGCCAGATAAAAATTGCACATTCCATAGCAGCTGGACTTGATTATCCAGGGGTTGGTCCGGAACATTCTTTTTATAAAAAAATAAAAAGGGCAGAGTATGTCGCCGTGAGCGACAAAGAGGCAATGGAAGGTTTTAAATTCTTAAGTGAAAAAGAAGGTATTATTCCTGCTCTTGAAACGGCACATGCCGTAGCCTATCTAAAGAAATTGTCCAAGAGGGCTAAGAAGAATTCTCTTGTTGTTCTTTGTCTTTCTGGAAGAGGCGATAAGGACATGGATATAGTGTATAAACGAATTTAAGCAATGAACAGAATTGAGAATCAATTTTCCGACTTGAAAAGAAAAAAAAAGAAAGCATTTATTGCTTTCTTGACCGCAGGCCTTCCTTCACTTGAAAAAACCTATAGACTTATTATAGAATTCGAAAAAAGAGGGGTTGATATTATTGAAATTGGTGTTCCTTTTTCTGATCCTTTAGCAGACGGTCCGATAATTCAAGAGGCTTCAAGCTTTGCTTTGAAAAATAAAATTAACCTAGAGAAAATACTTTCTTTGGTTAAAAAGGTTAGAACCAAAAGTCAGATCCCGATGCTATTAATGACTTATTATAATCCCGTATTTTGTTTTCCTCAGGAGCGCTTTATTGAAGAGGCTAAACTAGCGGGAGTAGACGGTTTGATTATTCCTGATCTTCCTCCGGAAGAGGCCGTTGTTATTTCCAGAAAAGCTAATAATTTTGATGTTGATATTGTTTTTTTTGCTGCTCCGACAAGTTCTACCTCTCATTTAAAACTGGTTTCCAGGGCTTCTAAAGGGTTTATTTACTACATAAGTGTTACCGGAGTAACAGGTGTAAGGAATAAACTTCCTTTAGATTTGTCGAAGAATATTAAACGAGTAAAGCGCTTGAGTAAGAAACCGGTTTGCATCGGTTTCGGTATTTCTTCTTCAAAACAGGTGAGTGATGTTTCTCGTTTTTGTGACGGAGTTATCGTTGGCAGTGCAATAGTCAGTAAGATCAGAGATAATATTAATAGCCATAATATGGTCAAAAAAGTCGGTAAGTTTGTCGAAAGCCTTACCTGTGTATTGAAATAACCTAGATATGCATCAGCAATTAATTACTTTGGAAAACGGGTTGCGTGTAATTTCTTTGAAGGAAACCGATAAAAGATCAGTTTCTTTAGGGATCTGGTTTAACGTCGGGTCGCGCTATGAAGAAAAAAAAGAAAAGGGGATTGCTCATTTTATCGAACATATGATGTTTAAGGGGTCTCAGCGTTTTGATAAGGACCAGATAAAGCGTTCCATAGAAGGTGTAGGAGGTACTTTAAATGCTTTTACAAGCGAAGAATTTACCTGTTATTTGGCAAAGATACCTTATCAGCATATAGATTTGACTTTAGATGTGCTTTGCGATATGTGTCTTCATCCCGTATTCGATGCACAAGAGTTGGAAAAAGAAAGATCAGTAATTTTAGAAGAGATGAAGATGTATAAAGATCATCCGGCGATTTATGTCAATGAGTTGTTAGATCGATTGATGTGGCCGGATTGTTCTTTGGGGGATCCGGTTATCGGCTATGAAGAAAATCTTTTGGCTATGAAAAGAAGCGATCTTGTTAGCTTCAGAGATAATTTTTACGTGCCTAATAATACCGTTATTTCTGTTTGTGGATATTTTGACAGTGATAAGTTGAACAAAAAAATCTCTGCTTTGTTTAGCGGATATAAAAAGAAAGAAGTGAGGGCATTTAAAAAGGTAAGTAAAAGCAGCGTTTCTCCGCAGGTGAAGATTTTTAAAAAGGACACCGAACAGACCCATTTATCTCTTGGTTTCTATGCTTCTAAAAGAAAAAGCCCGGATAGGTACGCGTTGGCTGTATTAAACGTTATTATGGGGGCAAATATGTCCAGTAGGTTATTTGATGTAATAAGAGAAAAAGAAGGTCTTGCCTATTCTATTTCCAGCTCTTTGAGAAAATTCCATGATGCCGGTTTATTTTTGGTGCGTTCAGGCATTAAGAATGAGAATTTGATAAAATATATTAAGTTATTGCTACAGGAATTAAATAGGGTAAAACAAGAGCTAGTTTCTGTGAATGAATTTAAAAGGGCCAAAGATTTTCTTATCGGTCAGCTGGAATTATCTTTGGAGGATACCTTGGAAAATATGTTTTTTGCAGGTGAGTCTATTATAGCGCTTGGAAAACTTGATTCATTGGACGCAATAGTTAAGAAAATTGAAGAGGTAACTCCTGAGCAGGTGAAAGATTTAGCTAATAAGATTTTTAGAAAGGAAGCTATGAATATGGCGATAATCGGACCTCATGAAAATAAAATATCAGAACTAATTTTAAAGGAGTTAACTCTATAATTATGGAAGGGTTATTTAATCTACCTGTTGTTTTTTTTACTTTAGTTATTCTAGTTATACTCTCAATGTTTTTTGCCCTTTCGGAAACAGCTTTTGTTGCTTTGAATAAGTTGCGGCTAAGGCAGCTTCTGAAAAAAAAGGTAAAAGGAGCTCAAAGCGCTCAGAGGGTTTTTTCGAAAATGGATCAGCTAATCTCTTTGATTCTTATTGGTAACAATTTTGTTAATATTGCGATTTCTGCTTTAGTGACGAGTGTTTTTATATTTAAGTTTGGACCTAAATGGGGTGTATTAATTGCTACATTCTGTGTAGGTATTTTTATAGTTATATTCTGCGAGATAATACCAAAACTGTTTGCTATTCAGTATTCTAAGCGTACGGCGCTTGTTTTAGCTCCATTTTTGGAATATTTAATAAAGCTTTTTTCTCCCTTGGTTAGCGTTTTTGCATCTTTTAGCAATTTCGTTTTAAGGATTTTCGGCGGGAAGCCCCAAAAAAGAATTCCACTATTATCAGAAGAAGAACTTAGAATAATGATCGAACTTGGTAGAGAAGAGGGAGTTGTTACGGAACAAGAGCTTAAGATTCTTCATAAGACTTTTGATTTCAGCGATCTTAAGGCAAAGGATATTCTTATTTCCAAAGATGAAATCGTAGCAGTTAACATTAAAGATAGCGCTTCGGAACTGATGCGTATTTTGGTAGAAGAAGGACATTCCAGGATTCCCGCATATGAAGGTACAATTGATAATGTTAAGGGTATAATTTATGCCAGAGACCTGCTTTATCTTTTAAGCCATAAGGATTTATTTTTAGTTTCTGATATAGTACATCCGGCTTATTTTATAGAAGGGGATAAGAAGATAAGCGAGCTTTTAAAGGAATTCCAGCAAAAAAAGTTACAGATTGCAATTGTAACTGATAGCGTAGGTCGAACCCTAGGGTTGGTTACTTTAGAAGATTTATTGGAAGAGATAGTTGGGGAGATAGAAGAAGACACTTTTAATATTCCAGTGAGATAGTTTTGATATTAGTCTAGACAGAGCTATTGTTGACATTGATTTTAAATTATGGTAGTATCTTCTTAGATTATCAAGAGAAAGGAGCAGTTTGTTATGGAACAAGGATATTGCGTAAAATGTAAAGCTAAAAGAGATATGAAAGACACACAAAATGTCACTCTAAAAAACGGCCGTTCAGCACTTAAGGGAAAATGTACTACCTGCGACACAAGCATGTTTAAGATTTTAGGAAAAAAGTAAAATTTTAAGTTGATAACTTCTAGAAAAAAAGCATATTTAGCAGCTAAGATAGCACAAGATAAGAAAGTTAAAGACCTTACGATTTTGGATATGCGTAAGGTCTGTAATTTTTGCAATTATTTCGTAGTTCTTACCGTTAGATCTAATCCTCAGTCACAGGCTGTTAAGGATGCTGTTAGTGAAGGATTCACCCAGCAGGGGATAGCGTATAGAATTAATGGAAATAACAGCGATTGGGTTTTGATTGATTCTTATGATGTTGTTGTGCATATTTTTGATGAGAATGCCAGGGATTTTTATAGTTTGGAACGCCTCTGGCAGAACGCAAGTCAGTTAAAATTACCCTCCTCAGTTAAAAATGGTCCAAAAAAAGTTAGAAGAAAACCTCGTTAAAGTAATTACAAAAGTTCTGCAGGATTTTTCCCTCAATGAGCCTTCAATTTTAAAAGAGATATCCCTAGATATTCCTGATGCGGCTTTTGGTGATCTGTCTTCTAACATCGCATTTAAGCTTACCAAAAGTCTTAAAAAAGCCCCTATTGAAATAGCCAGAGATTTTGTTGTAAGGCTTACATCTTTTGTAGAAAAAGATGTATTTTTATCCACATATATAGAAAAAATCAGTGTTGCCGCCGCTGGTTTTATAAATTTTTCTTTAAAAAAAGAATTTTATACTGATTTATTGAAAGAAATACTTAGAACTAAACGTAATTTCTCGAAGCTTAATCTTGGTAAAAACAGGAAAGTCCAGATAGAGTTTGTAAGCGCTAATCCTACAGGGCCGCTTTCTATTGCCCATGCAAGACAGGCAGCGATTGGCGATGCCCTTTGTAACCTGTTGAGGTTTTTTGGATACAAGGTAATTAAAGAGTATTATATTAATGATGAAGGTAACCAGATTAATATTCTGGCGCAGTCTACCCAGGCAAGACTTAAGGAGTTATTGCAAGAGCCGGTTGAATTTAAAGAAGAGTTTTATCAGGGAGATTATATTTATGATATCGCAAGGACGTTGTTAAAGGATGACCCTGGGAAAAAAGATGATTTAAAGTTTTTAGCTGATTATTCCGTTAAATATCTTCTTGATGTTATAAAAAAGGATTTGAGAGATTTTGGAGTTACTTTTGATGTTTGGTTTTCTCAGCGTAAACTTATCCTTAAAAACGTACTTAAATTGATAGAGCGTCTTAGAGAAAAAGGGTATATTTATGATTTAGATGCAGCGGTTTGGTTTAAATCTACTTCTTTTGGCGATGATAAAGATAGAGTAGTTGTAAAAAACGATAACACTCTTACTTATCTTGCTTGGGATATACTCTATCACGAAAATAAATTCAAGAGGGGTTTTAAAGAGGTCATAGATATTTGGGGTCCGGACCATCATGGATATAAGGCTAGAATGTATTCGGTTGTTCAGGCTTTGGGTTTAACCAAAGAGCAGCTGTCTATATTGATAATTCAGTTAGCAACTATCTATAGGGATGGAAAGCCTGTTTCGATGTCGACAAGAAGAGGCACTTATATTTCTTTAAGAGAAGTTTTAGATGAGGTTGGTAAAGATGCCGCCAGGTTCTTTTTTATGATGCGTAGGATTTCAAGTCATTTGGATTTTGATCTTGAATTGGCGAAACGTCACAGCCCGGAAAACCCAGTATATTATGTTCAGTATGCCTATGCCCGTATTGCCAATATAATAAAAAATGCCTCGACCTATAAAATAGGCGCTGATCTGGATCTATTGAAGGAGCCGGAGGAATTATCTCTTATGCGTATACTGCTTAAATATTCTTATGTTTTAAAACAGTGCGTCAATATTAAAGACCCGTGCAATATAACAGGCTATCTGCAGGAATTGGCCGCAGCATTCCATAAATTTTATGATAAACATAAGGTTTTAGTTGATGAGCCGCATTTACGAAACGCAAGATTAACCCTTATAGCTTGTGTTCAGATTATTTTAAGCAATTCTTTTTCCTTTCTAGGGATTAGTTCTCCTGAAAAGATGTAGTTATGAGAAGATTATGGAATATATATAAGCCTTCCCGAGTTCTAGAAAATAAGCTTTCTAAAGATTTATCGATTAGCCCAATACTTGCTAGAATTCTTGTAAAAAGAGGCATGATTGATTCCCGCCAAGCTAAGGAGTTTTTAACTCCTGATATCAATAAGCTTTATAGTCCTTTTACTCTTCCGGATATGGAAAAGGCAGTTGAGCGTATCAAAAAAGCCATAGGAGCTTCTGAGAATATGCTTATTTTCTCAGATTATGATGTTGATGGCATAACTTCCTGCGCTGTGCTTAAAAGGGCTCTTCTAACGATGTCTGCACGAATATTTCATTATTTTCCGCATCGTATAAAAGAGGGTTATGGTTTAAATAAAAATATAGTTAAGTTTTGTCTTGCGCGTAATATAACTTTATTGATTGCTTTAGATTGCGGCACTTCAGATAGAAAAATTATAAATATATTGTCAGAAAAGGGGATTGATGTAATTGTCGTGGATCATCATTTGCCCGTAGAGGAAAGTATCGCTCATCCATTTTGCTTGATTAATCCGAAGATAAGTACGTCAATATATAAATTTAAGGATCTTGCTGCGGTGGGTTTAAGTTTTAAGCTTGCTCAAGCCTTGACTGGAAAACAATTATGGGATGATTTAGATCTTGTGTGTTTAGGCACGGTTGCCGATGTTGTTCCGCTTTTAGGCGAAAACCGCATTATTGTAAAAGAAGGCTTGTCTAGATTGCAGTGTACTCAGAAGTTAGGTCTTCAGGCGTTAATAAAAGTAAGCAGTATTAAGACCGACAGTATAGCTCCTTTTCATATTGGTTTTATTTTAGCTCCCCGTTTAAATGCTGCAGGCAGAATCGATTCCGCAGAGATAGCTTTTATGTTATTAATGAGTCAAAGTTATGATGAAGCTGTAAGATATGCAACTTTGCTTAATCAGCATAATCGCAAACGTCAGAATATTGAGTCAGATGTGTATAAGCAGGCTGTTGAGAGTATAGAGCGGAATTTTGATTTTGATAAAGATAGAGTTATTGTTTTACATCAAAAAGGCTGGCATTTGGGCGTAACAGGAATCGTGGCGTCAAAGATAGCCGATAGATATTATCGTCCGACTATTATAATTTCATTTGAAAATGGTTTGGGAAGAGGCTCGGCGCGCTCAATTGATAGTTTTCATATTTTAGATAGCTTAAAGAAGTGCTCTAAATTGCTTAAGGATTTTGGCGGGCATAGGCGTGCTGCCGGGTTGAGCATAGAGGAGAGTAAGATTAATTTATTTAATCAAGAAATAAACAGTTTTGCAAGGAAGGTTATAACAGAATTTGATTTGTGTCGTAATATTGAAATAGACTCACATCTTGATTTTGATTCTATTGATGAAAATCTTTTAAAAGAATTAAAGTGGTTGGCTCCATTTGGTGAAGGTAACCCAGAACCAAAATTTTGCACAAGGTCATTATGTTTAAAGGCTAGCCCGAGAGTGCTTGCAAAAGAAACGCTTAAATTATGGTTAACTGACAATATAAAGGTTTTGCCTGCCATAGGTTTTGGTATGTCTTCTTTTTTATCAACCGTTAAAAATGCCAAACAGATAGATCTTATCTATGGTATTTCTAAGGATACCTGGCAAGGACAAGATAGTATTATCTTGAAGATTAAGGATTTGAGGTCTTCTTTGGTTTGACGTATTTTTTGACTTTCCCCGCTTTTATACATTTAGTACAGACATTGACTGCTTTGATAGTTTTTTTGTCAATGATGCGTACCTTTTGTAAATTAGGCGAGAAATATCTTTTATTTACACGGGAGATTTTGCTACCGGTACCGCCTTTTTTCTTGTAGAGACCTTTACGGGAATTTGTTTTTCCCGCTACTTTTTTCTTTCCGCAATAAAAACATTGTTTAGCCATAGGTAAAAGTATATATAAAAAGATTTTTTTGTCAAGTTTTTTCACTAATTATAAATACATTGATTTAATAAGCAAGGCTTTGTATAATGAGCCTATTATGCCAGTAAAACTAAAGTTTTGCGGAGGGGTAAGAACCGTTACAGGGTCAAACCATCTTCTGATTACGGATAAATCGCGCATATTGATCGATTCTGGGATATTCTATGGTCATCGTGAAGAGTTCTATTCTGTTAATTCTTCATTTTCCTATAAGGTACACAAGCTTGATGCAGTCATAATATCTCATGCCCATATAGATCATTGTGGCAATGTGCCAAGCTTGATAAAAAGAGGCTTGCGCTGCAGGATTTTTTCTACTTCAGCCACGCGGTCTTTATGCCGTCTTATGCTTGCTGATAGTGGTAAAATCCAGGAAGAGGATATCCATTATTTAAATAAGGTTAATAGAAAATTAGGTCTTCCTTTAAGACAGGCGCTCTATACAAAAAAAGAAGGTGGAAGGTCAGTTAAAAAATTCCGTGGAATTGCCTATGGTCAAAGATTCAAAATTGCCAAAGACGTAGTACTTACTTTTGTAAATGCAGGACACATTTTAGGTTCAGCAGTAGTTGTTCTTGATATAGTCCAGAAAAACAAAAAACTAAGGTTAGGATATGCAGTGGATTTAGGTAGAAGCGGTTTGCCTATTCTGGATGGTCCAGTAGCTCCTGATGGTTTGGATTATTTGGTCATGGAGACTACCTATGGAGGAAGATTCCATCCATCTAGTATTGATGCAAAAAAACAGTTTAAAGAAATTATTAATCGTACCATTGCTAGAAACGGCAAAGTGATTATACCTTCTTTTGCTTTAGAACGGGCCCAGGAAGTAATTTATTTATTAAATGAACTTTTAAAAGAAAAGGCGATTCCCTCTGTGCCGGTATATGTCGATAGCCCTTTGGCTATAGATATTACCGAGGTCTTCAAGGACAATCTTGCTTTTTTAGATGAGAAGACACGCACTTTAATTAGGACTAAACAAAGCCCTTTTGAGTTTTTGAATCTTAAATACACCAGAAGTCGCAGGGAATCTAAAGTGTTAAACGAAGATAAAAGGCCGATGATTATCATTGCTGGTTCGGGTATGTGCGAAGCAGGAAGAATCTTGCATCATTTGAAAAACAATATAGAGGATTCTCGCAATACTGTTTTAATCGTAGGATATACCGCAAGAGATACTCTGGGAGATAGAATAAGAAGGAAAGAAAAATTTGTTAAGATATTTGGTATCGAACACCAATTGAATGCTGAAGTAGAAGTTGTAGCAGGTTTTTCCGTGCATGCTGATAGTAACGGCCTGCTTGATTATGTAAAAAACTATCCCAAGTTAAAACAGGTTTTTCTTGTCCATGGCGATGAAGATCAAAGCCAGGCTTTTTATAAAAGATTGATAGATGAAAAAATTCCCACATATATGCCTGTTAAAGATGAAGAGTTAATTCTCGATTGAAATGAATCCGTCGGCTATTATTAAAAATTTATCCCAAGATAACGACTTTTGTTTTTTTGATTCAGTTAAAATAGATAGGTTTAATCGCTATAGTTATCTTTTTACTGATCCGGTAGATATAATCACTACAAATAGTTTATCTCAGGTAAAGAGGCTTTTAAGACAGATAGAAAAAGCAAAAAAAAGATATTATCTTGGCGGGTTTTTAAGTTACGAATTGGCTGATTTTGTTGAACCGACGATAGGCTTTAAACAGGAGTATGATTTTCCTTTATTGTGGTTCGGTATCTATAAAAAGCCGATAGTCTTTAAAACAAATAAATCTGCAAGATCAGAGAATAGACAGTCTTCTTATTTTATTCAAAATCACAGGGTTAACATAACAGACAGAGAGTATTTTGAGAAGATTAAAAAAATTAAGAATTATATAAGAAAGGGCCAAACTTATCAGATTAATTTTACCTATAAAGATAAATTTAATTTTTTCGGTTCACCAATTGATTTTTATTTTGATTTAAGATCCAGGCAGCCAACCGGATTCAGCGCATATATTCATTTTAAAGATTCGTGTATTCTTTCTTTATCTCCGGAGTTATTTTTTCGTAAACGGGGTAGTTATATTTATACCCGGCCGATGAAGGGTACGATTAAAAAAGGAAAAAACATTATAGATAATAGAAACAATATGAAAGCTTTAAGGGCAAGCGCCAAGGATAGAAGCGAGAATATTATGATTGTTGATCTTATCCGTAACGACTTGGCAAGAATATCTATTGAAAGTTCTGTTCAAGCATTTGATTTATTTCGAATTGAGAAGTATAAGTCTCTTTTGCAGATGACTTCATCAGTAAAAGCAAAAGTCGATAAAGATATTTGTTTTTTCGATTTGATTAAAAATGTTTTTCCTTCTGGTTCCGTCACGGGGGCGCCGAAGATAAGTTCGATGAAACTTATTAAAGCACTTGAAAAAGAGCCGCGCAGGATCTATACGGGTTCTGTTGGTTTTATAACGCCTGATAACGATAGTTGTTTTAATGTTTCTATCCGGACAGTTTTGATAGATAAGAAAAAGCATGCTGCCGAAATGGGTATTGGAAGCGGTATAGTTTATGATTCTATAAGCAAAAAAGAACTAAAAGAATGCAGGCTCAAGGCAGATTTCTTAACCCATTTGGCCCAGAATGAGTTTAAATTGATTGAGACTATTCTTTTCTCGCAGAAAGAAAAATATTTTCTGCTTGATTATCATTTTAAGAGATTATCTGAATCCGCAAGTTTTTTTGATTATTCTTTTAAGGCTTCTATGATTAAGGATAAGCTAAATTCTTACGCAAAAAGATTAAAGTTAAATAGCTGTCCTTATAAGGTTAGACTTCTTTTATCAAAGCAAGGCAAGATACAATTGACTCATTCTAGACTAAATACCAATAGAGAATCATTATATGTTAAAATCAGCCCTGAAAGAATAGATCCAAGCAATATATTTCTTTATCATAAAACTACCAATAGGTCTATATACGATAGAGGTTTAAGGAAATCAAGAGCATCCGGTTTGTTTGATTTTATTTATTTAAACCAGAAAAATGAAATCTGTGAAAGCTCTATCGGAAACGTTGTTATAAAAAAAGGCTCTTTTTTCTTCACTCCTCCAATAAGCTGCGGATTGCTTCCCGGTGTTTATCGGGATTTTTTGATCAGTAAAAGCTTATTAAAAAATAGAATAAAGGAAAAGATTTTGTTTATGGAAGATTTGGTTAATTGCGATAAAATTTTTATTATTAATTCTGTAATAAAAATGTTCGAAGTAAAACTATTGACAAAATAAAAAATAATTGTATAATTAAAATTCGGTTTTCCCTCAAGGTATAAAACAAACTAAAAGAATGAAAGAAATAAGAATACACGCTCGCGCCGGTCAAGGCGCAATAACAACGGCAGTAATATTAGGACAAGCTTTTTTTCAGGAAGGAAAGCATGTCTATGCTTTTCCTCATTTTGGAGCAGCGAGAATGGGTGCTCCTATGAATGCTTTTGTGCGCGTTGATGATGATCCTGTAAGGTTGAGGAGTCAGATTTATTATCCTGATTATCTTTTAGTAATAGATGATACTCTTTTAAGGGGTTTTAATTGTTTCGCTGGCTTTAAGGACAGGGGAATTGCAGTAATTAATAGCAATCAAAGTTCGCATAATACGGGTCTTACAAAAATGCAAAAGGCTTATTGTCTTCCCGGAAATGAAATTGCCTTAAAAACAATAGGTAAACCTTTAGGTAATACTGCTATTTTAGGTGCTTTTGTGGCTGCTACGGATGAGTTGAAGCTAGATTCTTTATTGGCAAGTATAGAAAAACGTTTTCCTGAGAAAATCCGTAAAGTAAATATTGAGGCTGCAAAGCAGGGTTATGAATTTGTAAAAAATATAAGGAATAAATAATATGTTTGGTCCTTTGACAGCAAAACCAGGTTCAAGTCAAAATAACAAGACAGGTTCTTGGAGGATTAAAGCAAGGCCTAAATTCTTAAAAAAAGAATGCATTGGTTGCAAGCTTTGTAGTTTAGTTTGTCCGGAAGGCTGCATCACAGGAACTGATAAGGATTCAATCAAGTGTGATCTTGATTATTGTAAAGGCTGCGGTTTATGTGTAAAGATTTGTCCTAAAAAAGATATTGTAATGGAAGAGGAAAAATGAGACAGTTTCTTGAAGGTTCACAGGCCATTGCTAAGATTGTTTCTCTTTGTCGTCCGGGTGTAATATCAGCATATCCGATAACTCCTCAAACACATATTGTTGAAGGTTTGGCTAAATATGTTGCAGACGGTAAATTAAAAAGTGAGTTTGTCAATGTAGAAAGCGAACATTCCGCAGCCTCAGTAGTTTTAGGAGGTTCTGCCGGAGGGGCAAGAGTATTTACCGCAACCAGCTCTCAAGGGCTTTTTCTGATGGCGGAAGTAGTGTTTAATATTGCCGGTATGAGGCTACCGGTAGTTATGCTTGTGGCTAATCGTGCAATATCTGCTCCGATAAATATCTGGAATGACCATCAGGACAGTGTTTCTTTAAGAGACTCTGGATGGATTCAGATGTATGCGGAAAATATACAAGAGGCAGTTGATGCTACGCTTTTTGCTTATAAAATCGCCGAAAATAAAGATATAATGCTTCCGGTTATGGTATGTATGGATGGGTTTATACTTACACATGGTTTAGAGCCTGTTGATATGCCGCAGGAACAGGATGTTAAGAAATTCTTGCCTGATTATAAGGCAATATTAAAACTGGATGTTGATAATCCTATAAGTATGGGGTTATTGGCTGATCCGGATTATTATTTAGAAACAAGATATGCTATTCAAAAGACCCATGATGACATATTAGAACTTATTCCTAAACTTTCTGAGGAGTTTGAAGGAGTATTTGGTAGGAAAGGTATTGGTTTAGTGGAAGAATACTATACTAAAGATGCAGATAAGGTTATTGTGGCTATGGGTTCAGTGACTGGAACAATAAAAGAGGCAGTTGATATTATGCGTGCCAAGAAGAAAAAAGTAGGGTTACTGAAAATAAATACCTACAGACCATTTCCATACAAGGAAGTTTATAGAGTACTTTCAAAAGCAAAGTCAGTTGCCGTATTGGATAAGGCAGTTTCCCTGGGTGCTTACGGGCCTTTATATGCGGATATAGCCAGTGCTTTTACCGGAAAGTCGAAATTACCCAAGATAAGCGGTTTTATTGCAGGTTTAGGTGGAAGAGATATTATGCTTGATACGATTTATGGTATTTTTAAAAAACTTAACGGTACAGTAAAACCGTGTGAATATGTAGATATTAAACAGGAATTATTAAGAGATCATTTATGAGTAAAGATACGTTTAATTCAGAAAAACCTTATCTTTTAAAACCAGGACATACTGCATGCGCCGGGTGCGGGCAGTCTTTAGCTGCACGTCTTGTAATTGATGCAGCAGGTAAAAATACTATAGTAGTTAACAATACAGGATGTTTAGAGGTGTTTAGCACTAAATGTCCTGAGTCAAGCTGGGGTGTTCCTTGGGTGCATTCGCTTTTTGAGAATGCTGCTGCTGTGGCTTCAGGAGTTGAAGCGTCTTTAAAATACTTCGGGAAAAAAGATAAAATTAATGTTATTGCCCAGGCAGGAGATGGAGGAACCGCGGATATTGGTTTGCAGGCTTTATCGGGAATGCTTGAACGGGGACATGACATATTATATGTTTGTTACGATAACGAAGCCTATATGAATACAGGTATTCAGCGTAGCGGTCTTACGCCGTTTAACTCTAATACAACAACAACTCCGCCAGGAAGTGAATCTAAGGGTAATTGGAGGCCTAAAAAGCCGATTCATGAGATTTGCAATGCACATGGTATTGCTTATGTTGCAACTTCTACTATAGCCTATCCTCAGGATATACAGCAAAAGGTGAAGAAGGCACTTTCTATTAAGGGTCCAAAATACATGCAGATACATGTGCCTTGTCCTTTGGGCTGGCGTTTTGACCCGTCTTTGTCTTTAGAAGTGGCTAAACTTGCTGTAGAAACCGGGCTTTATCCGATTATAGAATATGAAAATATGAAGCTTTCCAGGGTGAGAAAAATTACTCCTAAACCAGTAGCGGAATACTTAAAAACCCAGGGAAGATTTAAACATCTTTTAAATGATGAAGAGGCATTGTTGCAGATTCAGAAAATTGCCGATACAAATATAGAAGTATACGGTCTTAAAGTCTAGTAAAAAGGAGAAGGTATTATGAAAGTAACAGTTGATGAGTCTTTATGCGTTGGCTGCGGTCTGTGTGAATCTAATTGTTCAGAGGTTTTTAAGATGGATAATGGTATTGCCAAGGTAGTAAAGGAAGACGGAACAGGTTGTGATGTAAAATCCATGGCTGAGCAGTGCCCAGTAACAGCAATAAAGGTAGAAGAATAATAATAAAATCACTCTTGTGAAAGAGGCAAGATTTTATAAAGTATTAGCAGGGGATAAGGTTCAATGTGAACTTTGTCCCCATTTTTGTTTATTGGAGTCTGGCGCAACCGGTAGCTGTAGGGTAAGAAAAAATATTAACGGCAAGCTTTTTACGCTTAATTACGCCAAAATAAGTTCTTTTGCTTTAGACCCAATAGAGAAAAAACCACTTTACCATTTTCATCCCAAAGAATATATTTTATCTGTTGGTTCAGCTGGCTGTAATTTTGAGTGTGCTTTTTGTCAAAATTGGACAATATCTCAAGAAACGTCTAATTTAAAAGAAACAACAAGTGAATTTTTAATCCAGCAGGCTAAGTCGAATAAGTCTTTTGGTATTGCCTATACCTATAACGAACCTTTTATCTGGTATGAATTTGTTTTTGATACAGCTAGGCTTGCTAAAAAAGAGGGGTTGAAAAACGTTTTGGTTACAAATGGATTCGTAAACCAAAAGCCGTTAGAAGAGATGTTGCAGTTTATTGATGCGATGAACATAGATTTAAAATCTATGGACGAAGGTTTTTATCAAGATATTTGTAAAGGAAGCTTGAATCCTGTATTGGATACTATAAAAAAATCTGCTCAAGTTTGCCATGTGGAACTGACCAATCTTGTAATACCAGGGCTTAACGATAAAGAGGATTATTTTTGTAAGTTGAGAGATTGGGTTTTTGATAATCTCGGAGCTGATATAGTAGTGCATTTAAGTAGATATTTTCCTTGTTATAAGATGGATATTGGCCCTACCTCTTTAGAGACTCTTAAAATTGCACAGGGTATAATTCAAAAGAAATTAAAATATGTATATTTGGGTAATGTTTAGTTTGTAAGCGCAGAAATATTACTTTGTAGATTTGCCTTTTTTCTGAGTTGGCTGAGTAGTTTTAGGTTGGAGTTGTTCTCTTCTTTTGTTAATTCCGTTTGTAGAAAATTTTTCTTATCTTTGTTAAATTTTTCCATATCTAGAGGGTCTAGTTTATTTATTCTAAAAAGATAGAATTTATTTTCTATTCTTAAAGGAGGACTTATTTCATTTTCTTTCAACACAAAAGCGATATTAGCCAGCTCTTTGCTGTATCCGAGCTTAGGAAATATCTTTGTTTGCCTGGTAAAAGTTGAAGTTGTAAAGGGTTTCTTTTTTAAAGATTTTGCCAGCTGTTTAAAGTTCTTTTTTGATTCTTGTTTTTGTTTTTTTATCATTTGATCGTAAAAAAGATTTATTTCATTTAATGCGAGTTTTGTTTTTTGTTCATTAGTTATTTTATCAATAATTATTCCTTTTGCTTTGTTAAAATCAATAGTATAGCCATCTTTTTTTTCTAAGACCTTGAGCATAAAGTAGCCATTACTGATTTCCATAGGACTGCTGATTTTGCCTACGGGTAAAAACGTTGAGATTGCTATAATCTGGCTTTCGGGATCTTTGTCTGAAAGTAGTTTATTGTCGGCAATTCTTTCTCCCGTAGTTTTAAAGTCGAGAGAGTTAGTTTTTGCAAATTGTTCTAGTTGGGTATACTCATCTATATTTATTACAAGAGCATCTATTTTTGATTTGATGTTTTCTTTTTCTGATTTCGTAATTTTCTTTTTATAAAAGGTTCCTAGATATGCGGTGTCAATCATAACTTTGTTCTGAAAATCCTTAATATTTTTTTCATAGTAAGCTTTGATTTCATTCGAGGAGGGTTTTTCTATTTTAAAATCATCGCAGTCCACATATATATAATTTAATGAAATTTTTTCGTGTTCTTTTTTGTAACGCGCGATAAGCTCATTTTCAGTAATTGAAATATTAGAATTATTTTTAGCGTAAAGTTTCTCGATTGTAAGGGCATCTCTGATTTCTTCTTCGAATTGACGTTTCGATATATTAAAAGTAATTTCAAGTATCTGTTGATAAAGGTATTTATCAAAATAACCGTCTTTTTTAAAAAAGGGCATAGAGGCTATGGTTTTAATCACTTTTTTATCGTTAATTTTTATTCTTATTTTTTTTGCTTCCTGAAGCAGTATTAATCTATCCCAGGCCAGCTTATTTATGGTAAACGGGTTGGGTTTTTGAGGAATGCCTTTTAGTATAAAGATATGCTCGACAGCTAGTTTGCTTTTTAAGAATTTTTTTACAGAGATTTTTTTACCAAACATCTCTCCGGCGTATTCGTTGGAACGATCTTGCAAGGCAAAGTTTGCACCCCAGAGTATGAAAGAGGGCACAATTAGAATGGTTAATACCCAGATTATCCTTTTAATGTGTTTTTTGTTTAATTTGCCAAACATATTATATATTTATACACTCATTTAATATATTTGCAATAATTTTCTTTACAAAATATCCTTTACTCTGTATAATGAGCCAAAACGTAATAAGAAAATGAAGACAAACAAAAATATTCTAAAGCTTGGTTTGCCTAAAGGCAGCCTTCAGGAATCCACTTTTAAGATGTTGCGTAAAGCCGGATTTAATATTTCTGTATCTTCTCGTTCATATTTTCCCAGTATTGACGATGATGAGATAGAATGTGTGCTGTTGCGTGCTCAAGAGATGTCTCGTTATGTTGAGCAGGGGGCTTTAGATTGTGGGATAACCGGTAACGACTGGATTCTTGAAAACGGTTCAAAAGTTGAAATGATTGCCGATCTGATTTATGCTAAACAAAGCCTATTGCCTGTAAGATGGGTAATTGCGGTTCCAGAAAGTTCCTCTATTCGTAGTATCAGAGATCTAAAGGGTAAGCTTATTGCTACAGAATTAGTTAATGTTACAAAGAAGTTTTTAAAGAAAAAGAATGTAAAAGCGGAAGTAGAATTCAGCTGGGGAGCTACGGAAGTAAAAGTGGCATCTAACCTTGTAGATGCGATAGTTGAGCTTACTGAGACCGGTAGGAGTCTGCGGGCTAACAAATTAAGGATTTTGGATACGATATGCACTTCTACAACGAAGCTTATTGCTAATAAGATTTCTTATAGCAATAATTGGAAAAGGCAAAAAATCAATAATCTGAAATTATTATTAAACGGGGCTATTTCTGCTGAAGGAAAAGTTGGTATGAAGATGAATGTCAGCGAGAAGAATTTGAATAAATTGCTTAAGGTTGTTTCCGCCCTGAAAAATCCTACAATATCGAAATTGAGCAAGCCCGGATGGGTGGCTTTAGAGGTTGTTATTGATGAGAGCGTGGTTCGAAAGATTATTCCTTGCCTTAAAGCAAACGGGGCAGAAGGAATTATTGAATATTCACTCAACAAGCTTATTTATTAGTTTATAGCAGGAGGAATTATCTATGCCTTGCGGAAAAAAAAGAAAAAGAAGAAAAATCCGCACCCATAAGAGAAAAAAATCAAGAAGACGTCTTCGTCACGTCAAAAAGAGAGACTGGAATTAATTTCTCCTAACTTTGACCATTGATGTCCTTTTCTTTTAATACAAGAATAAAATTACAGGGTGTTTTTTATAGTTGTGTTTTTGTTTTGGTTAATTTTTCTTATAATAAAAATTGAGCAATTGACAAGGTTTTTGATTATTGGTAGAAATTATTGAAGGTTGATTTTTGCAGAATGATATAACAGAGAGATTGGATAAAATAGAAACGAAACTCGATGAAAACAAAAATTAATTATTCAAGCCAGGATTTAGAGCAATTAAAATGTATATCTACTAAGATTAGGTGTAATATCGTAAAGATGATTGCAAATGCAAAAAGCGGTCATCCCGGAGGGAGCTTATCTTCTACGGAATTGCTCACTGTTTTATTTTTTAAAGTGATGAAATATGATGTTAAACGTCTTGATTGGGGAGAAAGGGATAGGTTTCATCTTTCCAAAGGGCATTGTTGTCCTCTTTGGTATGCGGTTTTAGCAGAGGCGGGTTATTTTTCAGCAGAGGAATTAAAAACCTTAAGGAAGTTAGGTACGTTTTTACAGGGTCATCCAGACCGGCGAACCCCAGGAGTTGATGTTGCCAGCGGTTCTTTAGGGCAGGGTCTATCTGTGGCTTTGGGTATGTCTTTGGCAGCAAAAATGGATAATTTAGACTATAGGGTGTATTGTTTGATGGGAGATGGAGAGATGCAGGAAGGCAATATCTGGGAAGCAGCAATGGCAGCTGCGCACTATAAATGTGATAATATATGCGCATTGCTGGATTATAATGGTTTTCAAATAGATGGTCGTGTGGTTGATGTGATGAATCTTGAGCCGATAGTTGATAAATGGCGTGCTTTTGGTTGGCATACTATTTCTATAGATGGCCACGACATGAAACAAATACTTGATGCCTACAATGAGGCAATTACCGTGAAGTTAAAACCTACAATTATTATTGCCCGTACCATTAAAGGCAAGGGCGTTAGCTGTATGGAGAACGTGTGTGATTTTCATGGCCGAGCTCCTAACGTAGAAGAAACTAAGCAGGCTCTCGAAGATCTAGGGGAAAATTAATTATGGAACAAATGTATCAAAGAGATGTGTATGGTAAGACTTTGGTTGAATTGGGTAAAAAACACAAAGACCTGGTAGTCTTAGATGCTGATCTTTCCGGATCTACTAGAACCTCTTTTTTTGCCAAGGAATTTAAGGATAGATTTTTTAATTTTGGAGTAGCTGAACAGAACATGATGGCTACCTCTGCAGGGTTAGCAAGTTGCGGCAAGAAAGTATTTGTTTCTACTTTTGCTATGTTTGCAACTGGAAGAGCATGGGATCAGGTCAGAAATAGCGTTTGTTATAATAAATTTAATGTTAAAATCGTTGCTACTCATGCTGGTCTTACTGTTGGTCCTGATGGTGCAAGCCACCAGGCTTTGGAAGATATGGCTTTAATGAGCGTTATTCCAGGAATGAGAGTTATTATTCCTTGTGATGGTCCTCAGACAAGAGAGGCTATTATCGTTGCCTATGAAAACGAAGGTCCTTTTTATGTGCGTTTGAGCCGTTCAAAATTTCCTTCGGTTGAGAATCTGCCTAGTTTTAAACTGGGCAAGGCGCAGAGGTTAAGAGAGGGTAAAGATATAGCAATATTTGCCTGCGGGATAATGGTGAATACAGCTATTAAGGCTGCCCGGGTTTTAGAAGATTTAAATATTGATGCGCGTGTAGTAAATGTCCATACTTTAAAGCCAATTGATACAGAAGAGATTATTGCTGCGGCTAAAGAAACTAAGGCGATATTAGTTTGTGAGGAACATAATATAATCGGTGGCCTTTTTAGCGCTATAAGCCAGGTTGTTTGTGAAAACTATCCTGCGAAGGTTCATTCTCTATCTGTTCGAAATCGTTTTGGTCAGTCCGGAGAACCTGATGAGTTACTTCAGAAGTATCATTTGGCTTCAAATGATATAGTAGAGTTAACAGAAAAAATTCTTAAGGCCTAGTTTTATCCATCATGAAGCATCTTTTTATTAAAAGTCCTGCAAAAATCAATTTATACCTCGATGTCCTCTCTAAAAGAAAAGACGGCTATCATAATCTGCTTACTTTTTTCGAAAGAATTTCTCTTTTTGATAAAATCTATTTAAAAATAACAGATAAAGAAAAGGGGATTAAGCTATGTTGTAACAAAAAAGGCATTCCCTGCGGAAGTGATAATTTAGCATATAAGGCAGCTGTTCTTATAAGAGAGGATTTTGATATTACTTCAGGATTAAGAATAGATCTAGTTAAGAATATTCCTTCTGGGGCTGGCCTTGGAGGGGCCTCAAGCAATGCGGCAATGACTCTTTTGGGCCTCAATAGGCTTTATAACCTTAAACTATCTAGGAAAAAACTATTTGTCTATGCTAGGAAAATTGGCTCTGACGTGAATTTTTTCCTGCTTGAGAAGAGTTTTGCTTTGGCAAAGGATAAAGGGGATGTTTTTTTGCCGATAAGAGGCCTTAAAACTGATAAAATATGGCATTTACTGCTTATTCCTAAGAAAAAAATTCTTACAAAAAACATATACAAAACGCTTAATCTTAAAAAGAATAAAAGTTTGACAAGATCTTTAAAGAATGTTAGACTAATGACTTACGCGTTAGAAAAAAAGGATAACTCTCTTCTCTCGAGAGCTATTTACAATAAGCTTGAAGAGGTTACTTTAAAAAAGCTTGTTGAGATCGGGAGAATAAAATATAAGCTCAAAGCGCTGGGCGTTGATTGCAGTTTAATGTCAGGCAGTGGGCCTGCTGTGTTTGGGATTGTTCATACGAGAAAGGAGGCGCTAAGGCTTAAGAGAGAGTTTATACAGATAAAGGATTTAGATAGTTTTGTAGTGAGCACTTTTTAATTATTTAATAAGGAGGCTTGGACTTATGGAGATTACTGAAGTCAGGATTTTTCCTAGAGAAAGTGTTGATAAAAAACTTAGAGCTTATGCCGCTGTTACTTTTGATAATTCTTTTGTAGTTAGAAACATTAAAGTAATTCAAGGTAATAATGGATTATTTATTGCAATGCCGTCGAGAAAAATAAAGCAGCCTTGTCCAAAATGCAATTTTAAAAATGAAACAAGAAGCAAATTTTGCAATCAGTGCGGTGCTAGCTTGCCAGTAAAAGAGAAGCCTTTAACACCGGGAGCTGATATGTTAAGCCAGATACAAGCTGAACATAAAGATATTGCCCATCCTATTACCCAAAGTTTTAGGGAGTACTTGCAAAAGCGTATTCTTGAGGCTTACGAACAGGAAAAAAGCAAGACCACTGTTTGACAAATTTAAAACTTTGCCCGGTAGTGTAATTGGTAACACACGAGAATTTGGGTCTCGCTTTTCTGGTTCGAGTCCAGACCGGGCAGAATCTGAAGGTAAACGATTATGAAAAATGTAACTACAGTTATTTTGGCAGCAGGTAAGGGAGTGCGCATGAAGTCGCAATTACCCAAGGTATTACATACTTTATGCGGTAAACCGTTATTGCAATATAGCATTGATTTATCGCTTAAGTTGGGGATAAAGCCAATATTGGTTTTAGGTTCGCAAAAAGATTCCTTTAAGGATTACGCTTCAAGTTTTAAGACAGTGTTTCAGATAAAACCAAAAGGCACGGCAGATGCAGTTAAGTTATTAAAGAAATTTTCGCATGTTATTTCATCTAATCTAGTTGTTTTATATGGGGATATTTCTTTGCTCAGGCCGGATACGATAAAGAATTTAATTAATAGCCATGTAAAAAGCGAAGCAGCTGCCACTGTTTTAACAACATATATGGATAATCCTACTGGATATGGCAGGGTAGTTAGAGATAATTTAAGCAATATCCTAAAAATTGCCGAGGAAAAAGATGCTACTTTGGCAGAAAAAGATATAAAAGAGATCAATACTGGAATAGTCTGTTTTAAGAAAAAAGTTTTGTTTTCTTATATCAATAAAATAAAGTCTAATAATAGTAAAAAAGAGTTTTATTTAACGGATATATTTTCCATATTCAGAGAGCAACGTATTAAAATTAACTCTATTCTGCTGGAAGATTGCACTGAAAGTTTAGGCATTAATACACAGAAAGATCTGGTAACGGCTTCAAAGATTATGCGCAGTCGTATTGTTGACGATCTTTTTGAAAAAGGGGTAAGAATAATTGCTCCGGAGACCCTGTTTATAGAAACAGATGTAGAGATCGGTACGGATACAGTGATTTATCCTTATGTGGTTATTGATCGCAACGTCCAAATCGGTGCAAATTGTAGTATCGGACCATTTTGTCATATTAGGCAGGGGTCTGTGATCAAAGACAATAATACAATCGGTAACTTTACCGAAATCGTACGTTCTAAAATTGGTAAAGATGGGTTTATGAAACACTTTTCTTACGTTGGAGATAGTATTCTTGGTGATAATGTTAATGTTGGTGCAGGGGTTATCACAGCAAACTTTGATGGTAGGGAAAAGTCTATCACAAAAGTAAAAGATAAGGCTTTTTTAGGCAGTGGTACGGTTTTAGTTGCGCCGGTTACGGTGGGTAAAGGCGCGGTTTCAGGAGCTGGTAGTGTGATTACGAAGAATAAAAATATTCCTGATAATTCGGTTTGTATGGGTATTCCGGCAGTTGTAAAGAACATCGATAAAAAGAAACAAAAAATTAACAAATCAAATAAAAAGAAGAAAAAGAAATGAAAGAAAAAGTATGCGTATTTAGCGGTAATGCCAATAAAGACCTCGCGTTAGGCATATGTAAAAAAATGGATCTTAAACTTAAGGAAGCTTTGGTTACTCGTTTTAGCGAAGGTGAAGTGCGCGTTCAGATTAAAGACAATGTTCGCGGTAAAGACGTATTTGTAATTCAGCCAACATGTCCTCCGGTAAACGATAATATGATGGAGCTTTTGATTATGATCGATGCCTTAAGGCGCGCCTCAAGTGGTAGGATAACAGCAGTTGTGCCTTATTTTGGTTATGCTAGACAGGACAGAAAAGATCAACCCAGGGTTCCTATAACTGCAAAGCTAATTGCCAACCTTTTGACTAATGCCGGTGTAAATAGAATTCTTACTATGGATCTTCATGCAGGTCAAATTCAGGGATTTTTTGATATCCCCTTGGATCACTTATATGCGATTGGAATTTTTGCGGATTATTTTTCAAAGCTAAATTCTAAGAATCTTTGTGTGGTTTCTCCCGATGTAGGAGGAATAAAGATGGCCAGAAGCTATGCCAAGAGGTTGAATGCCGGTTTAGCTATAGTAGATAAGCGTCGTATTAGTCCGGAGCAGACAGAGGTAATGAATATTTTAGGTGAAATCAAGGATCGCGATGTTGTTTTAGTTGATGACATACTTGCAACCGGGACCTCGGTTATAGAGGCTGTTAATTTCTTAAAGAAAATCGGTGCGGGAAATATATACGTTGCTATAACACATGGGATACTTTCAGGTAATGCGATTGATAAAATTAAATCCTCACAAATAAAAGAACTTGTAATTACTGATACTATTCCTCTGCCTAAGGATAAACAGATTCCTAAGATAAAAGTATTATCGGTTGCCGGATTATTGGCAGAAGCAATTAAGAGAATTCACAAAGAAGAATCAATAAGTTGTCTTTTTGATTAATAACAAGGAGTTTAAGATGGAAGAGTTAGTTTTAGAGGTTTCTACAAGAGAAGAGGTTGGTAAATCAGCTGTAACAAGAATAAGGAATGAAAATTTTATTCCTGCAGTATTATACGGAAAAAATAGAGAATCTGTAAGTATTAAAGTTTCTACCAAAAATCTTCATAAACTTGTAAATGAAGGAAGATTGGAAAATGCGCTTATAAGGTTAGTATTTAAAGATAAGGGTGAAAAGTCAAAACCAATACATACCTTGGTTAAGGAGCTTCAGTTTGAGCCGGTAAAGGATACGATTCTACACATTGACTTTAATGAGATTTCTATGACGGAAAATATCAAGGTTAAAGTTCCTGTAAAGCCTAAGGGAGAACCCGAAGGTGTTAAAAAAGACGGTGGGTCTTTAGAGCATTTATTGTGGGAGTTGGATGTGGAGTGTTTACCTACAAGTGTACCGAATAAATTCGAGATAGATGTTAGTGCTTTAAAAATAGGTGATGGTATTCATATTCGCGATATCGTTGTTCCAGAGGGTGTAAAGATTTTACATGAGGAAGATAGTCTTGTTTTTAGCGTAACAGCACCTACTAAAGAAGAGTTGTCACAGGAAACAGAAGCCGCTGAAGGTTCAGAATCCGCAGAGCCGGAAGTAATCAAGAAGAAGAAAGAGTCAGCCGAAGGTGAAGCAGGCGCTGAAGCAAATAAGCCGGAAAAGAAAGAAGCAAAATAATAGTAAATTATCGTTCATATCAATAAAAGATGAAGTTAATAGTTGGTTTAGGCAACCCAGGGGTTAAATACAGAAATTCGAGACACAATTTAGGTTTTTTGATAGCTGACAGTTTGACATCAAGATATAAGTTAAAATATAAGATTCTCAATGCCTGTTCGTCAAGAATTGCAAAGCATAAGAATTTTGTTATAGGTAAACCGCAGACTTATATGAATTTATCCGGATCTGCGGTTAAATGCTTAGTAAAGAAGTTTAGGTTAGAAACAAAAGATATACTTGTGGTTTTTGATGATATAAATCTGGAGTTGGGACGATTTAAGATTACTTACGGTGGTTCTTATTATGGTCACAATGGTCTTAAGTCAGTAATAGAGTCTTTACACACTAAAGATGTGGCGAGATTGCGATTAGGGATAGGTACATTTTCTTCTGAAGATTTGACAGATTTTGTATTAGGTAATCTTACCCGAAAAGAAAAAAATTCAATTGATTCACAGCTTGAAACTATAATCGATTGCTGTCAGGATTGGGTTGAAGAAGGAATAGATTTTACAATGAATAAATATAACAAAAGGAAGAAAGAATGAAAAATTTTTACGAAGCAATTTATATTTTAAAACCTAATCTTAGTAAAGAACAGCTCGACGCTCAAATAAACCATCTTAAAGAGCTTGTAACTAATGAAAAAGGAGAGATTAAGGAGGCTTCTTTTTGGCAGGAGAAAAGAAAACTTGCTTATCCGATAAAAAAGTTCCAGGAGGGGGTTTATTACTTGATTCAGTTTGACGCCGATCCAAGTCTTATCGCTAAGCTGAGAAAATCATATAGATTGAACGAGAATATCTTAAGGTATCTGATTATTAAAAAAGAAAATTCAGCAAAAAAAATAGATTCAATAAAGGAGTAATGATATGGCAAATTTAAATAAAGTTCTTCTTATTGGCAATCTAACCCGTGACCCGGAATTGCGTTACACTCCTAATGGTACGGCTGTTGTTAATTTAGGTTTAGCCGTTAACAGAAGATATAAGGATAAAGCAGGAGAACAAAAAGACGACACCTGTTTTTTGACAGTTGTAGTGTGGAATAAGCAGGCGGAAGCATGTAATCAATATCTGCAAAAAGGAAGAAGTATTTTTGTAGAAGGAACATTGCAGCAGCGTTCCTGGCAGGACGCTCAAGGGCAAAAAAGAACAGCTATGGATATTAGGGCTGACAGAGTGCAGTTTTTGGGTGCGCAATCTACAGTCAATACCCAATCTCAACCTTCGAAAGAGCCTGTTTTTGAAGATACAAATTTAGAAAATAGCGGTCAAGATGTAGCATCTTGGTTAGAGGAGGATAAAAATAATGATTAGGAAAAAAGATAGAAAAAAACGACGTATTTCTACAGTGCCATACAGAAAAAGATATTGCAGATTCTGTAAGGAAAGGGATAAGGAAATTGATTATAAAGATATTAGATTAGTTGAGCGTTTTGTCGGCGACCGTTTAAAAATCGTTCCCAGGCGCGCCAGTGGTCTTTGTGCTAAGCATCAAAGAAGAGTATCTGAAGCTATTAAAAGAGCAAGATTTTTGGCAATAATCGATTACGTAAAAAGATAAAATGATTAAAGTTATATTAACGAAAAAAATTAATGGTTTAGGTCAAGCTGGTGAAACTGTAAAAGTAAAAGAAGGTTATTTAAGGAATTACCTTTTACCCAATAATTTGGCAATGGAGGCAACCCCTGGTAATCTTAAGCGTTCTGAAGAACTAAAGCAGAAAATAGTGATTTCAAAAGAGAATGAAAAAAACCAGGCAATAAAGCTTGGCGATAGATTTAAGAATATTTCTCTTACTTTAAAAAAAGAAGCTACGGATCAGGATGTTTTGTATGGAAGTGTTTCGAAAGAAGATATCCAGACTTCTTTTAAAGATGAGGGCTTGGATATACAATTGGAAACTCTTCATATAGATGAGCCTATAAAAAAACTAGGAATTTATCACATAAGTGTTGTTTTACATCCGGAAGTAAAATTTAAAGTAAAGATCTGGGTTGTCAGAAAATAGTTTATGTCAGAAGATATTTATTTGAATAAAGTTCCTCCGCAGAATACCGAAGCTGAAATGGCTGTCTTGGGATCTATGTTGATTGATAAAGAAGCTATTCCTGCTGCTTTGGAGCTGCTTTCTACAGAATTCTTTTATGATAATTCCCACCGTAAAGTATTTGAAGCAATAGTTGATTTATTTAATGAAAACCGTGCCGTAGATATTCTTACTCTTAGCTCTAGGTTGACTGAAAAAAATGAGTTGGAGAAAATTGGTGGTGTTAGTTACCTTACTAAATTGGTAAATTCAGTACCTACTTCAGCCAATGTTCAATATTACGCCAGGATTGTTAAACAAAAAGGCATTTTAAGATCTTTGATCAATAACGCCACATCAATAGTTGCTAAGGCGTATGATAGTAATGGAAATGTAGATGAAGTATTAGACTATGCGGAACGTTTGATTTTTGAGATTAGCGATAAAAAGATTGAAGGAGGGTTTGTTCCTGTTAGGGACATAATAAAGGATAGCATTGAACAAATCGATAAACTTTATCAAAGAAAGGCGCATGTTACAGGATTACCCAGTGGTTTCAATGATTTTGATACCAAGACTGCTGGTTTGCAGTCTTCTGATCTTGTAATTATTGCTGGTAGGCCTTCTATGGGTAAAAGTGCTTTTGCTGTCAGCGTAATAGAACACATAAGTGTAGTAGAAAAGATTCCTACAGCTTTCTTCAGTTTGGAAATGTCTAAGGAGCAGCTTGTGCAACGACTTCTTTGTAGCCATGCCAGGGTTGATGCCCATAAGGTGAGAACTGGGTTTTTAGCCGGTTCTGACTGGCCAAGGCTTACAGCTGCTGCCGGTAAGCTTTCGGAGTCATCTATATTTATTGACGATACACCGGCCATAAGTGTGTTGGAATTGCGCGCAAAAGCAAGGAGGTTAAAGCTTCATCATAATATTAAGCTTGTTGTTGTAGATTATCTTCAGCTTATGAGGGGAAATGATAAAGAGAGCCGACAGCAGGAGATTTCAGAGATTTCACGTTCTCTAAAGGCCTTAGCAAGAGAATTAAATATTACTGTAATTGCTATAAGCCAGCTTTCCCGTGCTGTAGAGTCCCGCATAGGACATAAACCTCAGTTGTCGGATTTAAGAGAATCCGGCGCCATTGAACAGGATGCAGATGTGGTTGTACTTCTTTTTAGGGAAGAATATTATAATCCCAAGGAAGAGAATAAGGGAATAGCTGAAGTAAATATCGCCAAACAGAGAAACGGTCCTGTCGGGACAGTAAAATTAGCATTTTTGAAAGAGTATATGCGTTTTGAAAACTTAGCACCTAGCTTTATGGAGGAATAATCTATGAATAAAGTCTTTAAGAATCTATTTGTTTTTTGTATTGTGGCTGGTTTATTGTTTGTTAGTATCAATTTATCTTTTGCTTCGGATAAAATAATCAAGAAGATTGACGTACAAGGCAATAAAAGCATTTCTACGAGTATGATAGTTTCCAAGATAAAGTCACGCGTGGGCTCGGTTTATTTTGAGAATATTGTCGATGATGATGTGAAAAGACTTTATAAAGAAGGTTATTTTGACGATATAAAAATAGATGTTGAAGATTATGAAGATGGATTACGTCTGGTGATTAATGTTAAAGAACGTTTGATTTTAGAGCGTATAGATTTTAAAGGGAATCGTTATATCAGGAATTCCCGAATTAGAAAGGATTTAAAATCGAAAGAAGGTCAATACGTTAATTATAGTGATATTATGGAAGATATAGATATGGTTAAATCGCTTTATGAGAAGAAGGGTTTTTCTCTTGTAGATATAAGTTACACTGAAGATATAAATAAAGATGCGGGGAAAGTAATCGTAACTGTTAATATTCAGGAGAAAAGAAGACATAAGATAAGAAGTTTAAATTTTTCCGGTAATGATAGTTTTTCCAGTAAAAGATTAATGAAGCTTATCAAGACCAGAAAGGCCGCCTTCTTTAGCTCCGGAGTTTTTAAAGAAGATGTATTTTTACAGGATCAAGAAAGGTTAAGGGCTTTTTATATGAACGAAGGGTTTAGCGATGTGAGCGTTGATTCTGAGATTGAATACGGTGCGCTCGATTCGATATATCTGACTTTTCAAATAAAAGAAGGCCCGAGATACAATGTTAAAAAAGTAGATTTTAGCGGAAATAAAGTTTTTACTGAGAGAGAGCTTCGTTTGACGTTGGAAAATTGTTTAGAGGGTGCTGTTTATAACGAAGACGGTTTACGCAAGGATCAGGCATTGATAAAAGAACTTTATTTTGATGATGGCTATATCGCCGTTAAGGTTGATTACGATGTATTTGCAGACCTAGAGACAAATGGTGTCAATATTACTTATAATATAGTTGAAAACGAGATTTCTTATGTAAATCTGGTTAAGGTTAGAGGAAACGTAAAGACAAAAGATATCGTTATAAGACGTGAAATGCGTTTAAAGCCTGGTGATAAATTCGATGGTGAAAAACTTAGGCGTAGTAAAGAGCGTCTTAAAAACCTGGGATTTTTTGATGAGCAGGAAGGGGTTAATTACGATATAGAAGATACTAATGTTGCGAATAAGAAAAATCTTGTTGTCGAATTAAAAGAAGCAAAGACCGGTGAATTTAGTTTTGGTGGAGGATATAGTACGGTGGATAAGATGGTAGGGTTTGTTCAGATTGAGCAGAAGAATTTTGATTGGAGGAACTGGCCTTATTTTACAGGAGACGGTCAGGATCTGCGTTTAAGGGCTGAGTTGGGCTCAATTAGTGATGAGTATATGCTAAGTTTTACAGAGCCTTGGATTTTTGATTATCCAGTTTCTTTCGGTTTCGATTTATATCGCAGTGCACACGATAGGGATACTGATGTTGGATACTCTTTTGATGAGACCAGAACCGGAGGTGATTTACGTTTGGGAAAAGCATTAGGAGAATATTTAAGCGCAAGCGCTGTGTATCGTTTGGATAATATCGAGATTACCAATATCGATGATGCTGTAGTAAGCGATATAAAAAAAGAAGAAGGCGAAAATGATATCAGTAGTATGAAATTTGGCTTAGGTTATGATACGAGAGATAATGTATTTAGTCCCACAAAGGGTAATATTTTTGGTATAACCCTTGAATGTGCCGGAGGCCCTTTTGGCGGGGATAAAGATTTTACTAAGGTGATTACCCGCTATAGCCACTTTTTTCCTTTTATGCGAAAATCAACTTTTGAGACTAGATTCTATGCAGGTGTTGCCAATGAGTTTGACAGCGCCGATGATGTGCCTATATATGAAAGGTTTTATGCTGGAGGTGCAAATACAATCAGAGGTTATGAGGAAAGAAAAGTTGGTCCTATTGATTCGGTAACAGAAGATCCGATTGGTGGTAAAGCAATATTTATCGCTAATTTTGAATATCTTTATCCTGTGGTAGATCAGATTAAGCTAGCAACTTTTTATGATGTGGGAAATGTTTGGAAAAAGTCTAACGATATTTTTAATGGCGGTGATTTAAAATCAAGTGTAGGTTTAGGGTTGCGAATCAAGACCCCTATTGGACCAGTTAAGTTAGATTACGGTATTCCGCTTAAAACTGGACCTGGAGAAGAAGGTAAAGGCGGAAGGTTTCATTTTAGCGCAGGACAAACATTCTAAATTAATCAAGGAGGGTATTTTGCAAAGAATAAGACCAATAGCAATTTTGTTTATTTTAACTTTTTTAGTTTCCAATGTTTTGTATGCTGCAGAAGGTTTGGTTTACATGGATCTTAAGAAGGTCTTAGCCAGTTACGCAAAAACCAAGAAGTATGATTCTGCTCTTGAAAAAGAACAAAAGGAATATAAGTCTTCCATGGAAAAGAAAGTAGCCGAGTTAAAAAAGATGCAGAGTGCATTATCGGTTTTAAACGAGAACGAGAAAGCAAAAAAGCAGGAAGTTATCGAGCAGAAACTAAGAGATCTGAGGAATTTTGAAGAAATCAAACAAAGTGAGATAAGTAAGGAATATAATTTAAAGATGAAAGATATTTTTGATGATATTGATGTGGTAATAAAATTGGTTGCAGAGAAGAAAGGTTATTCTTTGGTTTTAGATGAGCGTTTTTTGCTTTATGCAGACGATAATCATGAGATAACTGATGAAATAATAAAGGAATTGAATAAGTAATAAGTTTATGCAAAAAAAACTCAGTGAGATTGCTTTATTTATTAATGGTAGGCTTTTCGGAGACGGCGGTATTATCGTAAATGGAGTTAATGGAATAGAACGGGCAGGAAAAGATGAAATAACATTTCTTGCAAATTCCAAGTACACGGGTTTTTTGAATAATACTAAAGCTGCCTGTGTAATTACATCTTGTGAGCTTCCCAGGGGATTAAAAACCGCTTATATCTTGGTCAAGGATGCTTCTATTGCTTTTAGCAAGGTTATTGCGTTATTTAAACCTGAAGTTAAGCAGTGTTTTTTTGGTATAAGCGATAAGGCTCAGATTGCAAAAAGCGCTAAAATTGGTAAGAATGTTTCTATTGGTAGTTTTACAACTATAGAAGATGGTGTTTCTATTGGTGATGATTGTATAATTTATTCTAATTGTTCTATAGGTAAAAATACAAGTATTGGCAGTGGTAGTTTATTTTATTCTAATGTTACAATAAGAGAAGATATAATTATTGGCAAAAGGGTTATTATACAAAGTGCAGCAGTTATCGGTTCTGACGGTTTTGGTTTTGTAAATATAGGTGGTAAACATGAGAAGGTTCCTCAGACAGGTATTGTGGTTATTGAGGATGATGTAGAAGTAGGTGCAGGAACCACTATTGACCGCGCGCGTTTTGATAAGACTTTAATTAGCGAGGGAACAAAGATCGATAACTTAGTTCAGATAGCCCACAATGTTGTTATTGGCAAAAATTGTATAATAGTTGCTCAGGTGGGGATTTCAGGAAGTACTAATATAGGCGATAATACTATTATTGCTGGGCAAGCCGGGGTTGCTGGTCATCTGAATATTGGTAAAAATGTTTTAATTTATGGTAAAGCAGGGGTAACTAAGGACGTAAAGGATAATCAGCAGGTTTCCGGTTATCCTGCAAAAGATCATTCTTTGTCGAGGAAAATGCATGTTTATATTAATAAATTGCCAAGACTCAATGAAGAATTGAAACAAATAAAAGAGTCTTTAGCAGAGGTTAAGAAATTAAGCGAGGAGAATAAGAAGTGAATAATAAACAGTGCACCATAGCTAAACCTATTTCTTTTGAAGGTAAGGGTTTGCATACTGGTAAAAAGATTAAGGTGACGATTAAACCTGCGCCGGCTGATTCAGGCATAAATTTTACTAGGTTAGATTTGAATAATAGGCTTACGATTAAGACTATTGTTGAAAGCGTGTTGGATCTTCCCCGTAGTCCTCGCCGTACTTCTATTGGCATTGATTGTGCTCATGTGCATACCATAGAACATTTTATGGCTGCGTTGTTTTGCAGGGGAATTGATAATCTTTTTGTTGAACTTGATAATGAAGAGTTGCCTGGTTTTGACGGAAGCGGTAAAGGATTTATAGATATATTATCTAAAGCAGAATTAAAAGAACAGGATTCTAATAAAAATTATTTTTTGGTAAAAGAGCCTGTTTTTATTGATGATAAGGATTCGTTTATTGCAATTTTCCCCAGCAACGAATTAAGGATAAGCTACACCTTAAGTTACAACCATTCTTTTTTAAATTGTCAATATATGGATCTAGTGGTAACTCCAGAGTCTGTGGCAAGAGAGATAATCTCTGCTAGGACATTTTGTCTTGAAGAAGAGGCGGAGCTTCTTAAGCGCAGCGGCTTGGGTAAAGGTGCAGATTATAGCAATACTTTGGTTGTTGGTGAAAAAGGCGTGCTGAAGAATAAATTGCGTTTTGAGGATGAGTTTGTAAGGCATAAGATCTTAGATCTCATCGGTGATTTAAGTCTTTTCGGTATGGGGCTAAAGGCGCATATTGTGGCATTAAAAAGCGGCCATAATCTTAATATAAAACTTTTAAGAAAATTACGAAATCAGCAGGTAAAATATCAAACCAGCGCAGTGGGTTCTGTTAGTGGATTTACTGTTGAGCAGGGAGATGTTTTAAGCGTTGAGCAAATACAGAAAATACTGCCGCATAGAAATCCGTTTTTATTCCTGGATAAGGTTATTGAGATTGTTCCGGGAAAACGTGCAGTTGGTATAAAAAATGTAACCATGAACGACTATTTTTTTAAAGGACATTTTCCGCAGCGTCCGGTTATGCCGGGAGTAATTATTGTTGAGGCTATGGCACAGCTGGGAGGGGTGTTGATGCTTTCTGAAGCAGGGAATAAAGGTAAATTAGCTTTTTTTATGGCAATAAGTAATGCCAAATTCCGCAAGCCTGTTGTTCCCGGTGATCAGCTGGTTATGGAGGTAGAAGCAGGTAAAATTAAATCCCGCACAGGGCAGGTTTTTACAAAGGCATATGTTGATAATAAACTTGTTGCCGAAGCAGATCTTATGTTCGCATTAGTTGAATAATTAATATGATCGATAAAACCGCTATAGTATCAAAAAAAGCAAAATTGGGTTCTTTTGTTACTGTGGGCGCATTCAGTATTATTGGAGATGGCGTTGAAATAGGCTCTAATGTTCAGATTGGAAATCATTGTAATATAATTGGTAATACTTCTATAGGGGATAGTTGTAAAATTCTTACCGGTGCTGTTGTGGGTAGTATCCCTCAGGATTTAAAATATAAAGGCGAAAAAAGTTTTTTAAATATAGGCAATAAGAATATAATCCGCGAATACGTAACTATTAATCCTGGTACAAGCGAAGGTTCTTCTACGAGAATCGGAAACGATAATTTATTTATGGCATATTCACATGTTGCGCATGATTGTAAAGTTGGTAATAATTGTACTATTGCTAATAGCGGTACATTGGCCGGACATGTAGTTATTGAGGATTGCGTAGTTATAGGTGGTTTGGCCGCAATACATCAATTTTGTCGGATCGGAAAGTTTTCTATTATTGGCGGTTGTTCTAAAGTAGTGCAGGATGTTATTCCATTTTCAATGTGTGATGGTAATCCAGCAAGGATCTGCGGTATTAATTTAGTGGGATTAAGAAGATCAGGTTTTAATAGAGAAGAGATAATTGATATAAAAAAGTCAATTAAGCTTCTATTTTTTTCCGGACACGTAAAAGCGAAAGCGCTAGTGCAGATAAAAGATTCTGTTGATTTATCAGAGAATATAGGTCATTTGATAGATTTTGTACAATCTTCTCAGAGAGGCTTATGTCGGTCCAAAAAAGAGTAAGAATCGGTTTAATCGCCGGTAATGGTCGTTTCCCCATACTATTTGCTGAATCAGCAAAAAATCACAATGTCGATATTATCTGTGTTGCCGTCAAGCAAGAAACATCATCTTCAATAAAAAAAATCGTGGATAGAATATTCTGGTTGAATATTGCTGAGTATTTAAAACTTGTCGATATTTTCAAATCTGAAGGTATTACAAGAGTTGTTATGGCAGGGCAAATCAATCCTCTCAAGCTTTTTAGCAAAACAGCCACTGAAAATAGTCAGTTATCAAGTTTTCTTTCCTCTTTAAAGGATAAAAGAGCTGATACCGTATTCGGTGCAATAGCAGATTTGCTGCAGAATAATAATATCAATCTGCAAGACTCTCGTATGTTTCTTGAAGATTATATTCCGAAAAAAGGAGTATTGACTAGTAGACAGCCAACGAATTCGGAAAAAAATGATATTGAATTTGGTTTTAATATTGCCAAGACAATAGGTTCGGTAGATATAGGACAGACAGTAGTGATTAAGAATAAGGTTGTTGTTGCCGTTGAGGCAATAGAGGGGTCTGATCGGACTATAATGCGTGCTGGTCGTATTGCCGGGAGAGGATGCATTATCGTAAAGACAAATAAGCCTAATCAGGATATGCGTTTTGATATTCCTTTGGTCGGTTTAAAAACTATTAAGAATCTGATTCGTATAAAGGCGACTTGCTTAGCAGTTGAAGCTGAGAAAACTATTATATTGGATAAAGATTCATGTGTTAAGATGGCAGATAAAAATTCAATCGCTATAATCGCTTTATAACTGGTGTTTAAATATTCTATTAAATATGATTGTTAACTACAGCCTGATTAAACAGGCTTTTTTTATAGAATGTTGAAAACAATAAAAATAGTTTTTGAAGATAGGTATATGGCTGTTTTTTATAAGCCAGCTGATTTAATCGTAAACGCAAATAATAAAGAGCGTTCTTTGACTGATATTATAAATAAAGAGCTTGAACGAAGTTCTTGTGAAAAGTATTATCCTTGCCATAGGCTCGATAAACAGACCTCGGGGTTGATACTCTATGCTAAGGGAAAAGAAATACGTGATCAATTGATGAATCTATTTAGAAAACGACAAATAAAGAAAAGTTACGTCGCTTTCTTACATGGCAGCTTAAAAAAAAGCAGGATAAGTATAAACGATAAAATTGATGGTAAAGAGAGCATTTCGATAGTAAAAGTGAAATTTCAAAAGAAAAAGTTTGCTATAGTTGAACTTATTCCTTTGACTGGCAGAAAGAATCAGCTGAGGATACATTGTAAGAAGATATACCATCCTATAGTAGGAGAGCGTAAATTTATTTTTGCTAAGGATTATGATCTTAGGTTTAAAAGGCTGGCGCTTCATGCTTATAAATTAGCTTTTAAGCATCCAGTAAATAAGAAAATGATTAGTTTAGAGATCGGTTTACCTAACGAGATGAAAGAATTTATAAAAAGTAATTAATCTAGAGAGAGGTTATGAACTTAAAATTTATTTTATTGGGTTTAGCGCAGGGAGTGAGTGAATTTCTTCCAATAAGCAGCTCCGGTCATCTGGTTTTGATTCAGAATATTTTTAATCTTAAAGAAATGCTTTTTTTTGATATTATTGTTCATTTTGCAAGTCTAATTGCGATTCTGTTGGTTTTTAGAAAAAGGTTTCTATCTTTAACTGTAAGAAAAATTCTATTTTTGTTTATTGCCAGCATACCAACGATGCTGCTTTATTTGGTCTTAAAGCAATATATCGGTTCATTATTTAATGATTTAGACTTTATTTGGTTATTTTTTCTTTTAACTGGTTGTATTATTTATTCTACTAAGTTTTCTCGTCCCAAAAAAGACATAAATTTAATTTCTGCTATTTTAATAGGAATAGCGCAGGCACTGGCTTTATTCCCCGGTGTTTCACGTTCAGGAGCAACAATTTCAGTAGGCCTTTTACACAGGCTTCAAAGAAAAGAGGCTGTTGAATTCTCGTTTATGTTGGGTGCGATTGCAATTTTAGGGGCAACTCTTTTGGAGTATAAGGAAATAGTTGCCATTGATAACGTTTTGGTATTTCCTACTGTTTTAGGATTCTTCGCAAGTTTAATCGCCAGCATCATTGCCTTAAAGATCGTAGTGAAATTTGTTGAGAATTCACAGTTTTATCGATTCGGATATTATTGTTGGTTTATGGCAGGGGTAAGTTTAAGCGTAAAGTTTTTCTTTTAATTATGAATGATATTTTAAGTAGTTTATCTAAAGAGAAATGGAAGAGAATTGGTACAAATAGGCGCTCCGGTATGCTTATTCCGCTTTTTTGCGTTTATTCTAAAGATAGCTTAGGAATAGGTGACTTTTCAGATCTTAGGTTGGTTGTGGATTTTGTCTGTCTTTGTAGGAATTCAATAGTTCAGCTTTTACCGATGAACGAATTGGGTATGGATTTTTGTCCTTATGATTCATTAAGTTCTTTTGCCCTGGAACCGGCTTATGTTAGCTTTAGGGAATTATTTGTGGGTAAGAATATCGATCTGAAACTATATATTGATAAGCTTAAGAAACAATTGCCTGATAGAACCACTCATTTAGATTATAAAGTTAAGGATTTAAAATTAAAGTTTTTAAAGTTGATATTTGAAGAGCAGAAGAATGTTTCTTCTGCTGAATTCGAGCAGTTTAAAGAAGATAATTCTTATTGGGTTGAAGATTTTTGTTTGTTTAAGGTATTGAAGGATTTTCATAAAGGGCTTGCTTGGCATAAATGGCAGCAACCGTTTAAGGATAGAGAACACTCTGCCTTAGAAAAATTTAAAATTGAAAACAAAATTGGTTTGGAATTTCAGGTATGGGTACAATGGCAGCTCTATCGTCAGTTTAAGAGCTCAAAAGAATATGCCAATAAAAGAGGTGTTTATATAAAAGGAGATTTGCCTATATTGGTTTCACGCGATAGTGCAGAAGTATGGGCAAAAAGAGATTTTTTTAAATTACATTTATCAGCTGGTGCGCCTGTGGATATGTATTGTGCTAAGGGACAGCGTTGGGGTATGCCTACTTATAATTGGGAAAATATCGCAAGAGATGGATATGGTTTTATAAAGGAAAGACTTGCTTATGCCGAAAACTTCTACGATATGGTAAGGCTTGATCATGTTGTGGGTTTATTTAGAATATGGAGCATTCCTTTTGAGGAACCTTTAGAAAATCAAGGAATGAATGGTTTTTTCGACCCAGAGGATGAATTTATTTGGCTAAAGCATGGCAAAGATATTCTTTCTGCTATGCTTGCTTCAACAGATATGCTTATTTGTGCAGAGGATTTAGGCACAGTACCGGAAGGATGTGCGGATATATTAAAAGAACTAGGTATTCCAGGCAACGATATACAGCGTTGGATGAAGAATTGGTTTGATTCGCATGATTTCATAAGTCCTTCTGATTACAGGGAGATTTCAGTTGCCATGCTTTCTACGCATGATACAACCAATTGGTTTGGCTGGTGGGAATTTGAAGCCGGAACTATAGACGAAAGTATTTTTGAGAGATTTTGTTTAGAGAAAAATATAAACTTTTCTAATATTAAAGAGAAATTGTTTTCGCGAGATTTGTCTAGTTACGGAAGGCTTCGTTGGCTTGATTCTGTGGATTCGGTAAAGAAATTATCTGAATATTTATCACAACCCGTAAAGTATTTGTATCAAATTATGAATATGTACCTGGATACTTTTAAGGAAAAGGATAAATTATTGACGCAGTTTAAGCTGCAGATTCCTTATCAGGAAAAATGTTCTCAAAGTATTATTTTTGGAGCCTATAAAAAGAATATGGAGGCGAGATGTATTTTTTGCATCCAATCAATTATTGATATATTATATATGATAGGTATATTAAAAGATGATTCATATAATAACAGGTTTAATATCCCCGGAACTATCAATTCGAAAAATTGGTCTTTATTGTTGCCGGTTTCAATCGAAGAATTACTTGAATCGAATTTGATAGGTAAGGTAAAAGAAGTTACTCTCTCATCAGGTAGAGCAGTCTAAAAGAAAGGTTTAATATGAAAAATACACTGAGAAAACATTTTCTAACCGGTTTGTTGGCTGTAGTGCCGGTTTTTTTGACTATCTATGTTTTAGTTATAATATTTCAGTTTATCGATAATCTAACAGGTAGGTTTATAAATAGCTATATTAGAAGTCAGCTTGGGTTTTATATTCCTGGCCTTGGTTTTATAATTTTCTTTATTTTTATATTTTTGGTTGGTTTTGTAGCCAATATATTAATTGGTAGAAGAATGTTTCTTTTTTTTGAGAAATGGTTTAAGAGTCTGCCATTTGTAAACAAGATATATCCTGCTTTTAAACAGATAGTATCTTTTTTGTTACAGCAGCAAGAATCTAAGTTTAAAAAGGTTGTTTTAGTTGAGTACCCCAGAAAAGGAATTTGGTCGATTGGTTTTCTTACAAATGACAATACACAGACTTTTCTAAATGAAGTCGGAAAAGATCTGGTTTCCATTTTTATTCCTAGTTCTCCGGGGCCATTAACAGGGTATGTTTTATTTTTTCCGAGAGAAGAATTAAAATTTTTAGATATTAGTGTTACCGATGCTTTGAAAGTAATTTTTTCCGGAGGCATTATTAGAAAGTAATGCAAATTTTGAGATTAATTAAATCCAGGTGTTCAGCACAAAAGTTTAAAAATAGATTTATGTTGGTTGGGGCAGATATCGAAGCGAAAAAAAAGATTTTTTTAGATATCTGGGTTTATTAAACGATTTAGAACTAGCTGTTTTTTATTGTTCATGGATATCCGGAAGCAAAGAACGCTAAAGGGGAAAGGCTAGTTATTAGAGGGTTAATAATAGGCTAAAAAAAAGAAATATACTTGACAAAAACTAGTTAGTTTATATAATAAAAGTGGAAGATAAAATATGAATATAAAATTGGTTTCAGATAAAGTAAAGTTAGGCATAAATAAGAAGTATCTGCCTTTTGGATTTCAGCTGTTATTGGATCTTTATGGTTGTAAACCCGGCGCTTGTGATGATTTAGATTTATGTTATAAATATTTGGATGAGATAGTGCCGTATTTAGGTATGGAAAAACAGGCTCCACCTAGTATCTTCAGAAGTGACGAAACGCGGTTTCCGGATAAGGCAGGACTTTCCGGATGGGTTCCTCTTATTGAGAGCTCCATTGTAATACACACTTTAACTCCCAAGAATTTTATTTCTGTTGATGTCTATTGTTGTAAATGTTTTGACGCTAATAAGGCAAAGCGTTTTACAAGTAAGTTTTTCCAGCCTAAGAGAATAGACGAGCAGTATTTGGAAAGAGGTCTTGATTATTATAAGTAATTGATTGTTCGTTTCGGTTTATTATGCCCAATCTTAATAGTTGGGATTTTTTTTTATCTTTAGCGGATGGAAATATTAATTTTGATATGCTGAGGCAGTCTTTTTAAGGCAGTTTTTTTTATAATTATTGTATTTTCTTTTTTTATAAAACTGACTTTTGGTTTTATAATTATGTTTGATATTTCATTTTTGAATTTCTTGCCAGATTTATCCAGATAGTTCAATTCAACTGATTTATTAAGAAACTTGAAGTTTACTCCAATCGATTTATTCATAAATATTTTTTTGCAAAGTTTAGGTTGTATTAAGAGATTGGAAAAATCTCCCTTAATGCCAAAAATTTCAGTTAATAAAACAAATATAAACCAACTGGCAGAACCTGTAAGGTAACTGTAGAGACCTCTATTTTCTAAATTGAAGTATTCAGGCAGGTTGGGAAACGTTTTACTTGTTTCGTAGTCTGTGCTTAAAGTATAGAGTCCATTAAGTATGTCCCAAGCTTTATCGTTTAAAGAATTTTTTAATAAGGCATAAGCAAACATTACGTTCATATGGCTGAAAATAGAACCATTTTCTTTATCGCCGTAAGAGAAGGAAAAAGCTCTTCCCAGGTTTATTTGAGGCTCAAGGAAATCCGTATTGAGCCTATAGGTTTTAGTTTTCTTATGCCCAAGATATTTATCCACAGTATGCAGGACTTTCAGTGTTTCTTTTTTATCGGTTAATCCGTTCATCAGTGGAAAAACCTGGGATTGTAGCATTATGTTTATTTTTGACCCGTTTTTCCCCTCGACACGCTTGGATCTATTATCGTAGTATCCGTTAAAGAAGTGCGTGTTGCTGTCTATTTTTAAAAACTCATTATTTTTAATATGTTTTTTTATCCAAATAGATTTTTTCTTAAGATCGCTTATAATCTTTTCAATGGGAATATCTACTTTTGTTCCGGAAACCTTTTCTTTGGTTGACCAAAAATATTTATCTAATAAGCTTATTTTATAATGCACCCTATTATAGTTTATTGGATTGGATAAAGTATCAAAAAGAGGCAGAATTTCCTTTGTCAGCTTTATACTCTTGATATGTTTAGATTCATTCAAGTATTTAAGAAGTTCTGAGATTTGTTTAAGATTTTCGGCGTAAAAACTTGAGAAGGCAACGCTTTCTCCTTTCTCAGAAGCCATATCTAATCCATCATTCCAGTCCGCGTCTTCAAGCCTAATATTATTGTGCTTTCCCACATTGAAGAATTGGACTAAATGCTGCAGCATAATATGCTCCAGAAGACTTGCTTTATGGACACGGTTATTTTTATCAAGAAGTTTTTTCTTAAAATTTGGGTTAGGATTTATTAGTTTTGCCCTTTTTAATATTCCGTCGTTAAAATAAGGAATTTGAGAAAAAAGTATTTTTGTATCATCGGTGTAGTTTAGATAAAGCTGAATTGTGAAAAAGGGCCATATACCATGATCCATCCATACTCTAGGTATAGAATTACGGTCGCTGATAAATGTTTTGTTGTTTTCTGCAACTATGGTTGCATTGGTTCCGTCAATCCTCACTCCGCATAGGCTGTTTATGATGAAGCTACGCAGATTGTTTTTATTGCAGGAATTATTTATTATTAAATTAAGATAATCCTGCCAGATATCTCGCCAGCCTCTGTTACCTTTACCATAATCGAAGTGGGGCAGGAAGGAACAGCCGAATGTTTTTCTTAAAATCGGTTGAACATTTACCCATTTCAGCCAGTTGTTTAGTCTAGGTTCTCCTAAATCAAATTCTATATTGGAGATTTTTTTCCAGTATAGTTTATTTTTCTCTTGGGCAGAGTTAATTTTCTTTAACGTATTATATTTTTTTGTTATTCTATTTAAAGAGTAATCTTTGTCGTTTATGCCTAATAGGATAATGTAAGTCTGGCTTTGTAAGGGGGATAGTGTTTTTGTTTTGAATCTTAATGCACCGATAGCATCTTTACCTTGGATGTTATTTATTTCAGGTTTAGAATTATTGATTATCGCTTCAGGAGCTTCTAAGTCTGAAGTTTTGCCGATAAAACTTTCTAAATCTGGCAATATCTGAGTTGGTTTATTACCGTTTGAATCAAAGCCAAAGCAGAAGTAAACAGTTTTATTAAGTCTATGACTTTTTTCATCAAACACCATAGTTGGTTTTAGCACTATGCCGGAGTTAGTTGGATATATACGGTTTAAGAGGCTGGTGACGTGTCTGTGGTCATGTATATTCTCAGCGCTTCTGCCATAAAGAGGGATTGCACTAGTTGCAGTTATTTTTACTTTTTTCCTGGAGATATTTTTTAGTTTAATTGTCATTATTTCCAGCGTTTCGTTATCAGCTGGAACAAAATTAGTAATTTCAGACTCAAGGCCAATTTTTTTGTTCGTAACTTTTACTTTATGCCATAATAGTCCAGCTTCCAGAGTTTTCTTATCATATTTTTTTTCAGGTAGACTGGATACGCCGCTGGCAGACCAAGCCTTTTTCGTGTTATGTACATATACCCAGAAATTACGGCTCATTTTGCTATTTTTTATATCTGTGGTTGAAACAGGAGAGGTGAGAAACTTATCGTTTGAAAGCTTGATATCTCCTTTTAGCTGTGCAGTTATAGAGCTTTTTAAGCCTTTTTGGTTCGCAAGAGGAAAATATGCCTCCTGGAAGTTAGATAGGTCTTTACAAGCAAAAGTTCCATCGTTGTTGGTGAATATGCATAACTTGTTATTCATCGGGTATTTAGTATAAATCAATTATGCTCTATTGGCAAGATTTAATTTAGCTTGTTTTTGGAAATTATTTTGTGTTATGCGATTTAAGAAGTATAATAGCTATTTGAAGGAGGTAGTTTGTTATGATTGATATGATGGTAATATTGTTGATATCTTTTTATATAATTATGGGTATCAAGAAGGGTTTCTTACGGCTTTTTGTAGAATTGATTGCTTTGCTTACAGCATTTACAATATGTTTTATTTTTTACCAGTCTTTTCACAATCCGCTTAAGACATTTTTTCTGTTAATAGCTTTAACTATAGTTCTACCGTTTATTGCCAAAGGTCTATTTTTTGGTTTTAAAAACAAGAAAAAGCAACAGCATTTATTCTTGAGCAGGTTTTTTGGTTGTGTTTTAGGTTTAGCCTGGGGAATAGTTGCGGTTTTTTTAACTTTTACGGTAATTGATCTTATTCCTAGAAGTTTGCCCTACGCAGAAGAGATTCATTTTATGGTTGAAGATTCTAAGGCCTACGAAGTTTATCTTCAAAATTACCTCTTTAAGGAAGATCCTTTAGTTAAAAAGATTAAATATGCAGCGCAGTTAATGTCAGATAAGGATTTGACTGCCAGGCTTAAGGATGCCAAAGAGTTACAGCCGGTTTTTAACCATAAGAAAATTCAGGCAATTGCTAGAGATAAAGAATTGATAGAGGCGATAAAGAAAAAAGATTTGCTGAAGATAATCGCTGATCCTAAAATCATAGATTTTATGCAGGATGGATACCTGATGGAGCGTTTTATGGAAGTAGATTTAGAAAGTATCATTAATGAACAATAGGACAAACGGTAGTTTAAAGAATTATAACTCGCAGCAGAAGCAGGCCATTACATATAGAGATGGGCCTTGTTTGATTATTGCTGGGGCCGGTACCGGCAAAACAACCGTTATTACTGAAAGGATTGCTTGGCTTATTTCAGAAGGTCTGGCCAGAACTGATGAGATATTAGCACTTACTTTTACTGACAAAGCAGCTTTGCAGATGCTTGAGCGCGTTGATGTTTTAGTTCCTTACGGGTATGTAGATATATGGATTCATACATTTCATGCTTTTGGTGATAGAATTCTTAGGGATAATGCTTTAACAGCAGGGCTTAGTTCTGATTTTAAAGTAATGACGAAAGCTGAAAGTGCAGTTTTTTTCAAAGAACATCTGTCTGAGTTTGATTTAAATTATTTTAAACCTTTAGCGGATCCTACACGTTTTATCGATGCTTTGATTTCTCTTTTTTCCAGAGCGAAAGATGAAGATATCTCAACACAGGATTATTGTAATTTTGTTAATGATTTATCTGTAAAGGTTAGATCTTCGCCTTCAGATGAAGCTTTAAAAGAAGAATTGATTCTGCATTTAGAGCTGGCTGCTTCATATTCCAAGTACCAGGAACTTATTAAAAATAACGGCGTTATTGATTTCGGAAACCAGTTTTATTTAGCGCTTAAACTTTTAAGAGAGCATCCAAGGGTTTTAAAAAAATATCAGGATCAGTTTAAGTATATTTTAGTAGATGAGTTTCAGGATACTAATTTTGCCCAGTTTCAGATAGTAAAACTTCTCACCGGTACCAGGAAGAATGTTACTGTTGTTGCTGATGATGATCAGTGTATTTATCGCTGGAGGGGCGCAGCTTACAGCAATGTTTTGAATTTTATGCAGGTTTTTCCTAATGCAGAGCAAATCAGCCTAATCCAGAATTACCGTTCAAACCAGGATATTTTAAATAGCGCCTATAGACTTATTCAGTTCAACAACCCCGAGCGTTTTGAGGTAAAAAGCGGTATAGATAAGAAATTAGTTGCTTTAAGTAAGAAGGGTGGTGCACCTGAATACAGGCATTTTTATTCCGTTAATGAAGAGGCTGATTGGATTGCTGATTTGATTAAGGAAAAAGTTAAGTCAAAAGCGTTTAAATACGGCGATTTTGCAATTCTTGTTAGATCTAATTCAGACGCCCAGCCGTTTTTGCAGGCTTTGAATATGCTAGGCATTCCCTGGCAGTTCAGCGGCTCTCAAGGCTTGTATTCTAGAAAAGAGATAAAACTATGTCTGCATTTTCTAAGGGTAGTAGCAAATCCTTTTCAGTCTCTGAGCCTTTATTATTTGGCCAGTAGTCATGTATATAGTCTTATGCCTACTGATTTAAGTCGATGTATGCATTATTCAAAAAGGAGTAATAGGGCTCTTTACGAAGTATTTAATAAACTTGATTCAATAACTGAGCTTAGCGATTTATCTCCAGAATTTTTAGATAAAACCTCAAAACTTATTGATGATTTGAATAAATTCATAGATTTATCCCGCGATGAGTCCGTAGGTAGGGTTTTGTATTCTTTTTTAACTGATAGCGGATGGCTGAAGCTTCTTACTAATGATATTGGTTCGGAAAAGGAAGAGAATATTCAGAATATCGCTAAGTTTTTTAATATTGTGCGTAATTTTGAGATGGTGGCAAAAGATTCACGCGTATTGAATTTTGTTAGCTATATAGATTTATTGATAGATGCCGGAGACGATCCGCAGACAGCACAGAGCGATATTAATGATGATTTGGTTAATATTTTGACTATCCATAAGGCAAAAGGGCTGGAGTTTAGAGTGGTTTTTTTGGTAAGTTTAGTTGTTGGTAAATTTCCTGTTAGGCACAGGAAAGAAACTATTGAACTGCCGGTTGAACTGATAAAAGAGGTATTGCCCCAAGGAGATTTTCATACTCAGGAAGAAAGAAGGTTATTTTATGTTGCTTTGACGCGTGCAAAAGAGAATCTATTTTTGACCTCTGCCGATGATTACGGTGGTAAACAATCGAGACGCTTAAGTCAATTCGTGATTGAAGCTTTAGGTCATGTAGATATTTCAGAAAACAGAAAAACAAAAAGTTCGATTGAAGCTATAAACCGTTTTGCTCATTTTGATAAAAGCAGGTTAAAAGGTGTTAAGGAAATCGATAAGGATAGCCTGCTTAGCTTAAGTTTTTATCAGATAGACGATTATCTTACCTGTCCTTTGAAATATAAGTATATTCATATTTTAAGAGTTCCTATCATGGAACATCATACTGTCATATACGGCAGGGCAATGCATAATGCAGTAACGAAATATTTTCAAAATAAGATTTCTGGCTTAAAAATGACCCGAGAAGAGCTTATAGATGTTTTTGCGCAGAGTTTTAATCCCAAAGGTTTTTTAGATAAGAAACATCAAACTCAGCGTTTTGAAGTCGGTAAAAATGCTTTAGGCAATTTTTTTGAGAATGAGCAAAGTGATAATAGAATTCCACTTTTTATAGAAAAAGATTTTTCTTTTATTTTTGGAAATAATAAAATCTTAGGCCGTTTCGATAGAGTCGATAAACAACAAGAAGATATTGTAATAATGGATTATAAGACATCGGAGTTGAAAAAACAGGAGGAAGCAGATAAGCGGACAAAAAAAAGCATGCAGCTTGTTTTATATTTTATGGCTTATGAAAATATATTTGGTATCATGCCGGCACAAGTTCAGCTTTATTTTTTAGAATCCGGCCTTATTGGAACACATGTTGTTAGACAAAAAGATTGCGAAAAGCTAAAGGAAAAAATAGATCAGGTTTCTTTCGGAATAAGAAAGGCCTTTTTTAATGCTCAACCAAGTTATATGGCCTGTAATTACTGTGCATATAATTCTATCTGTGGTTATGCATTAAAGAAATAGTCGTCCTAAGGGGAAGAAAGGTGCATTATGCAAGGCCTTGCACACTGGTTGTTACGTTTAGCTCTGGCTAGTGTTTTTTTCATGGAATTGTTAAATTCCCCAGAATAGAAGCTATTGCAACTATGTTTAAGTGGCCTTCAATTGCTGTTTTAATTCTGGCGATAGCAGAAATTTTAGTAGCTGTATTTATAATTTCAGGATGTTTTTTTAAGGGTTGGATTACTCGGGTTGGGAGTTTGGTTATAATTATTATAATGTCCGGAGTCATTTTCTTGATACACAGAGGTTAGTGGTCATTTATACCTACGGCTAACCATCTATCAGGAGGAATGGAATTTCAGGCTATCTTGTTGTTGGTTTCTTTATATTTTTTAGTTAAGGGTAATAATGTCTGAAGAAAATTAATCATAAAATATAGTCCTTTGCAATTTATATATATTGTAAAGGGTTTTTCTTTGAAGTAAAATACTTATAACAATATTAATCTATATGGAATTAGACTTTAAATCAGGACAAAAAATCGGTAGTGATTATTTGCTTCTTGAGCGACTTGGAGAAGGTGGTATGTCTGTTGTTTTTAAAGCAAAAGATATCCCCGGAGATAGAGAAGTCGCTATTAAATTCCTTAAACCTTCCCGAATATCCTCATATCTAGAAGAAAGAATAAGATTTAAGAAAGAAATCGAGGCTATAGGTAAGTTTTCTCATCCTAATATAGCTAAGTTGTTTTCCGTAGGTGAATATGAGAATAACCCTTATATTGTTATGGAATTAGTTAATGGGGAGAGTTTGCATGACTTATTAAGCCGAGGAGAAGTTTTTGGTATAGAAAAAAGTGTTTTTGTAATAAAACAGATATGCCAGGCTTTAAATTATGTTCATTCCAAGGGTTTATTGCATAGAGATATGAAACCGGGCAATATAATCTTGGATAAAGATAACGGAAATGTAAAATTGGTTGATTTTGGCTTGGCTCTAGTTATGGAATTAGGTCAGATAAAAGATAGTGCTGAAATAATAGGTACATTTGGCTATATGTCCCCTGAATTAACCGGAATCATAAATAAGCCCATTTATGAAAGCAGTGATCTTTATTCTTTAGGGATAGTATTTTACCGTCTTTTGGCAGAGGAGCTTCCTTTTAAGGGGGATTCGGTAAGTGAAATTATACATCAGCAGGTTGCTTTGGTTCCCAAGAGCCCCATACAAATAAACCACAATATCCCTAATATTTTAGAGAAGATTATTATGAAACTTCTTGAGAAGGAACCTGATTTGAGGTATCAGAGTGCTATTGGGTTACTTCATGATTTGGAGCTTTTTTCAAAAGGTGATAGGGATTTTGCTATTGGCGCGAAGGACCAGAAGTTAAAACTTACATATCGGGTAAGACTTATAGGTAGAGACAGGGAATTTAATCGGATTCTTAAGCTTTTTAACAAAGCAATGAATTTTTCCGGCAAGGTTTGTCTTATTGGCGGTGAGGCAGGTATCGGTAAGACAAGACTTGTAGAGGAGATGCGTGAGGTTATTTATGAGCATGATGTTCAGTTTTTGGTTGGTAGATGTATCATGCAGGAAAATAAGTTTCCTTACCAGCCATTTAGGGATATAGTCGATGAATATATAGTTTCTGTAAAAAGACAAGGTGATTCGGCAGTAGATAGAGAAAAGAAAAGAATAATTGATTTATTTGCCGACTTGAGAGCTTTGTTGGTAAAACTTAACGCCAATATAAAGCAGATTATCGGCGAAGTTCCCGAGGTGGTTCATCTTGATTCGGATAAGGAAAACAAACGTTTTACCATGGTTTGTGCCAGGTTTATTTGTAGTCTTGTTGAAAAAGATAAGTCATTTGCTATATTTATAGATGATCTTCAGTGGGCAGATGAAGGCAGTTTAAATATATTGGAAGAGATCTTAAACATTATTTCCGATTACAATCTTTTTTTAATCGGTACATATCGTGATAACGAAGTAGCCGATAATCATAGTCTCAGTAAAATAAAAAGAAAGGCAAAAAATTTTAGTTTGCCGTTAGAAGATATCAAGCTAGATTTATTTAATTATGAGAGAATGAATAGATTTGTAGCTAAAATCCTGGGAGAATCTGAAGATAAAGCCAAAATGTTGACGCGTTATATCATGGAGAAATCTCGGGGTAATCCTTTTTTCAGTTTGACGATTATCAGAGAATTGGTTGAAAGAAAAGCTCTTGTCTGGATGCAGGGTTTTTGGGAAGAAGATTGGGGTCAGATAAATCAACTTCCTGTTTCAGTTGATATTGTTGATATTATTCTTTTAAGAGCAAAGGAATTGTCTGAAGGAGAAAATAATCTCTTAAGCGTAGCAGCCTTAGTCGGTAAGCGTTTTTATCTGGATATGCTTTATAATCTTATAAAGGAAGATAAAGAAAAAATTATCGTTTTTATTGATGATGCGATTAATAAGCAGTTTTTGGAAAAGGGCTTAAATCCTGGAGAAGTAGCTTTTGTTCATGATGAGGTAAGAGAGGCTTTTTATAGCAAGCTCAATGAGATCCAAAGGAAAAAATATCATTTAGCAATAGCTGAGGTAATAGAGAAGAAATTTAATAGTAAAGAGCAAGAGGTATTATTTGAATTAGCGCACCATTATATTGAAGCTGGAGTAAATGAAAAGATTTTAGAATATGGTTTGCCCGCTGCTGAAAAAGCAAAAGAAAGTTATGCTAACAAAGAGGCAATTAGGTATTATCAGGTTGTTTTGGATGTATTAAGTAAAAATTATAAAAAATCAGATTCAAGATGGCTAAGGGCCAATGAAGGTTTAGCGGATGTTAATCTTACTACGGGCAATAATGACCAGGCAATAAAAATATGCAAAGAAATTATAGATTTAGAAAAAACAAATTTGGATAAGGCTAGGTTATATAGAAAGATCCAGACTGCATATTTAAAAAAGGGAGAATGGGTTAATTGTGAAAAGGCCATGTTTGAAGGTTTAAGGCTTTTAGGCGAGCATTTACCAAGATCTAATTCTGCAATAAGTATTTCTTTGTTTCATGAACTTTTAGTTCATGTTTTTTATTGCATCTTTCCTAGATGTTTTATATCCTTTTCAAGACAGAAAGAAAAAACGAAGTACAAAGAAATAATGAATTTTTATAGAATTCAGGCCTGGGTTTATATATTGAGTGATATAAGAAAGTTTACACGTACTGTTCTAAGAGCGGTAAATATTGGAAATTTTAAAGTTGGTAAATCAAAAGAATTAAGTTTTGCCGTAATGGCTTGCGCTTCTTTAAGTATGGCGGCTTCTTTATTTAAGCTTTCAAGTAAATATCATGAAATCGAGCTTAAAATCAGAAAGGACCTGGATGACCAATGGGGCGTTGCCCAGTCTTACCAGTATTTGGGTTATTGTATGCAGTGGCAGGCTAGGTTTTCAGAGAGTATAAGAGCTTTTCAGGAATCACGCGAAAAGTTTGAAAGAATGGGAGATGTTTGGGAATTGGATATGGTTAGGCAGGGGCTTGGGCATAACTATTATTTTCAGGCGCAGTATGAACAGGCAAATCAAGTTTTCTCCAGCTTTATTGAAACGGCAAAAAGATTAGATGATAAATATGCGATATCTGATGGTAATGGTTGGCTTTGTTTAATTTATACTGAATGGGGTAAGTTTGAAAAGGCAGATGAATTAGGTAAGATTGCACTTTTAATAAGTGAAAAGGAAAAGATTTGGTTCATTACTTGTTTTGCGCTTGCTAATTTGGGTAATTTAGAGATGGAAAAGGGCAACTATGATAGCGCTGTAAAATATTTGGAAAGATCAAAGAAGCTATTTGAGAAAAATACCTTTTTGAAAAATTACACTATTTATTTATATCCTTGTCTTGCCGATGCGTATATTGAAAAATATAAAGCTGATAGTTTGAATATGTTTGAAGACGATAGGAAGCACTTTTTGAAAAAGATTAAAACTGCTTGTTTATTTGCCTTGAAGCAGACAAAAGCTTGGTCTTGTCACTATGCATGGTCGTTGCGCGTTACGGCCAAATATTACGCTTTTACTGGAAATACGCATAAGGCAGAAAGCTTTTTTGGAAGAAGTATAGAACATGCAAGAAGAATCGGCAGAAATTACGAAGTTGCCAAGGCTTTTTATGAGAATGGAAGGTTTTTGGATTCTATTAATGAAAAAGATTTGGCTAAAGAAAAATATAAAAGCGCTTATGATATATTTCATGATATTTCTGCTTTTGCTTATATGCAGAAGTGTGCAGGTCTTTTAGGATATGAAATCGAGGTACAAAAAAAACAAACGTCCAGAGATCGCTTAAAGCTTGCTAGAGAGATGACCACGGTAATAGATACCAGCCGTTATATAAGTTCTATACTTGATTTAGATGAACTTTTAGAGAAAATAATGGATAAGGCAATACAGCTTGTGGGTGCTGAGAGGGGGGTTATTTTATTGTATCGTGAGGAAACTGAAGATACTCCGCAGCTTGAAGTAAGAGTAGCCCGCAATATCTCACGCAATGAAGTTGAAACAGATATGTTTAATACCAGTAGAGGTATAATTGAAAGAGTCATTAGGGAAAAACAGTCTATCGTTATTGATGATGCAAGCAAGGAAGATGGCCTAAGGCAAGAGTTTAGCGTTATTAAGTATGGCCTTCGTTCTATAGTTTGCCTTCCGATTATAGCTAGAGAAGATTTATTAGGTGTGATTTATTTGGAAAATAGACTTGTAAGTGGAATTGCAAATAGGGAGGATTTAAAAGTTTTGGAGCTGATAGTTAGGCAAGCTGGGATTTCAATAGAAAATGCCATACTTTATAAGCGGGCTATAACAGATAGCCTTACTTCGCTTTACAATAGGAATTTCTTTGATAATTATTTGGTTAAAAGTGTTAATCAGGCTAATAGATATAACAGTTTTTTATCTATTTTGATGATAGATATTGATGATTTTAAAAGAATTAACGACAGTTACGGTCACAGAGCTGGAGATTTGGTATTGAAATCTGTTTCCGTTATTTTTGGTAAGCGTATAAGAAAAAGCGATCTTGTAGCTCGTTATGGAGGAGAAGAATTTGTGGTGATTCTTCCGGCAACGAGCATAGAAGGAGCAAAGCGTGCAGCCGAAACAATAAGAAGTTTAGTGGAAGAAAGTAGTTTTTTGTTTGATGCGCAGACTGAGAAAAAAGAGCAGGTGGATCTTAAGGTAACGATTAGCATAGGAGTGGCTCAGTTGATTTTCGGCGAAGACAGACTTCAGTTGTTAGAGAAAGCGGATCAGGCTATGTATAAGGCTAAATCGTTAGGTAAGAATAGGGTAGAGATTTGGCAAAGTTAGTAAGTTTAAGTTTTTCTCTTCTGTAGTAAATTTAATTAACTAAAACTTGACTTGGTTTGATAATAATAGTATACTGTTTTCGCAATTAAGGAGGAGAGAACTAGTGATTTCAAAAGACAAAAAACAACAGCTGATAAACGATTTTAAAACACATACTAAAGATACTGGTTCTGCAGAGGTGCAGATTGCTATTCTGACCGAACGAATCAATTCTTTGAGTGGGCATTTTAAAGAGCATAAAAAAGACCACCATTCACGCCGTGGGCTCTTGACAATGGTTGGCAAGCGCCGACGTTTACTTGATTATCTTAAGAGAATCGATCTTAAGAAATATCAAGATCTCATCCAAAAACTAAATCTTAGAAAGTAGTTTCAAAATGGACCCTTTAAAATTCCAATTACAATTTGGTCATGAAGATTTGATTATTGAAACCGGGAAGATTGCCAAGCAGGCTAATGGCGCTGTTACAGTAACTTGTGGAGGTACGATTGTTTTGGTTACTGCTTGTATGTCCAAACAGCCTAAAGAAAATTTAAATTTCTTTCCTCTGACGGTTGAGTATCAGGAAAAAACCTATGCCGCAGGTCGAATCCCCGGAGGTTTTTTTAAGCGCGAAGGAAGGCCAACCGAGGGCGAGATTCTTACTGCTCGTTTGATTGATCGTCCCATAAGACCGTTATTTCCTAAAGGTTTCAGAAATGAAGTTCAGATTATGTCTTTAGTGCTTTCCAGCGATGGAAAGAATGATCCTGATGTTCTGGCAATTGTTGGTGCTTCAACTGCTTTAAGTATTTCCGAGATTCCTTTTAAAGGTCCCTTGGGAGCTTGCAGGGTATGTTTATTGGATGATAAATTTATACTTAACCCTACTTATGAAGAAAGAGAAAAAAGCGAGCTTGATTTAGTGGTTGCCGGATGTGGCAATGGTCCTATAATGCTTGAATCGTGCAGTAAAGAAATTTCAGAGGAAAAGTATTTTGAGGCTATAAAATTCGGTTATGAAAAACTTCATGAACTTATTAAGTTGCAGCTGGATATAGTTGATAAATGCGGAAAAAATAAAATAGAACCGCAGTTAAAGACTATTGATGAAGGGTTATTGAATAAGATAAAGGAACTTTCTCTTAAGCGCTTAAAGGACATTATGCAGCTTCCTGATAAAGAGCAAAGAGAAGAGGCATTGGATGTTTTAGATAAAGAGATAGGAGAAAAGCTTATTTCTGAAGAGATTACCTCTCAGATGATTAAAGATAGTCTTGTTGAGCTTGAAAAACAAGAGGTAAGAAGTTATATTTTAAAAGATCAGAAAAGAATTGATGGTAGGAGTAAAAAGGATATAAGACCGATAAGCGGAGAAGTTGGTCTTTTGCCCCGTACGCACGGTTCAGGTTTGTTTACCAGGGGTCAGACGCAGAGTCTTTCTGTTACTACCTTAGGAACCGGTGAAGATGAGCAGATGATTGAGGCTTTAGAGGGTGAAAGCTATAGGTCTTTTATGTTGCATTATAATTTTCCTCCTTTTAGTGTTGGCGAGACTAGACCCGTAAGAGGTCCGGGAAGGCGTGAAATCGGTCATGGCGCTTTAGCAGGAAAGGCTTTAAAGGCGGTTTTACCTTCTAAAGAACAGTTTCCTTATACTGTACGTGTAGTTTCTGAAATTCTTGAATCTAACGGTTCTTCCAGTATGGCTACAGTATGTGCGGCAACGTTGGCTTTGATGGATGCAGGCGTTCCGATAAAAGAACCTGTAGCAGGAATTGCTATAGGTTTGGTCAAAGAAGGCGACAACCATGTTTTATTAAATGATTTAAATGGGCTTGAAGATCATTTTGGAGATATGGATTTTAAGGTTGCGGGGACTAAAGATGGTATTACTACATTGCAGATGGATTTAAAAATTGACGGTTTAGAAATAGATATGTTTAAAGAGGTTTTACAGCTTGCCAGGGAATCAAGGTTTTTGATTTTGGAAAAAATTAAAGCTATAATTCCGCAGTCACGTAAGGAACTGTCTGTTTTTGCTCCGAGAATTGTTAATTTAAAGGTTAATCCAGATAAAATTGGAGAAGTAATTGGTCCAGGCGGCAAGACTATAAAAAAGATTATTGCTCAAACTGGCGTTACGATTGATATTGAAGATGATGGCAATGTTTTAGTTGCATCTAGTGAAGAGTCAGCCATGAAAGAGGCAATTTCGATAATAGAGTCTCTTACTAAGGAAGTTCAGCCTGGTGAAGTATATGATGCTGTAGTAAAAAAAGTTACCAATTTTGGTGCTTTCTGTGAGATACTTCCTGGTAAAGAAGGTTTGGTGCATGTGTCGGAATTGGCGGATCGCTATGTTAAAGATGTTGCTAGCGAAGTAAAAGTTGGTGACAAATTCAAAGTTAAGGTTATTGAGATAGATGATTTAGGCAGAATCAATCTTAGTAAGAAGCAAGCAGAACAATAATGAAGAAGAAGTACCTTGATGAGATCAAGGCAGTAATTATTTTCTCCTTAGGTTTGTTTTTGTTATTTAGCCTCGTTTCTTACAACCCTCTTGATTTATCGTTTAATACATCAAATCCAAATAAACCCGCAAATAATCTCTGTGGTCTAGTAGGCGCCTGGATAGGTTATGTTTTATTTTTTCTTCTTGGTTGGATTGGTTTTATCGTTCCGATAATAGTTTTTATCTGGGCAGTAAAAAAGTTTAGAAGTAATGAGACAAATCTTTACGGCCTGCGTGTCTTAGGACTCATTGGGGTGTTCCTGACATTTAGTGCTATTCTTAGTATTACCGGTCCGGCAGCAGATGTTCTGCGTTTTAAGCGTGGTGGGTTTCTAGGAGTTATTGTAGGAGATTTTTTGCTTAAATATTTTAAAATAACAGGTAGCTATGTAGTGCTTGTTACTTTAGGGGTGTTATTTTTTGTTTTGTTTGCTGAATTTATGGTTTCCAATCTGTTAAGTAAGATTTTGAAATTGATTAAAAAGATTTTCACTAGTTTAAAAATATCTGATTTTTTAAACATGATAAAGATTAAGAAAGATTCTATTTCTAAACAGCAAAAGACTGTTGTAAAAAAGCCTGCCTTAGAAGAAAAATCTTTAAAACAAGATAAGAAAGAGGGTATTTTCAGAAGAGATATCCAGCCGCAAATAAAGGTAAAGACTGATTTTGGGGAAAAGAAAGAACCGATTCGCGAGGCAGTTAGATCTATAATGATTGGTGATTATAAACTTCCTTCCATAGATTTACTTGAAGATGCGCCAAGCTTGAGTTCGCGTCAAATAAAAGAAGATTTGACTACGAGTGCAAAGGTATTGGAAGAGACATTAGAGGATTTTGGTATTGTTGCTAAAGTAACCAATATTGAAAAAGGTCCTGTAATAACGCGTTATGAGCTTGAACCTGCTCCTGGGGTAAAGGTGCAGAAAATCACCAGTTTATCTGATGATATTTCTTTAGCGATGAAGGCGCAGTCTGTAAGAATTGTTGCTCCTATTCCCGGGAAAGGAAGAGTGGGAGTGGAGGTGCCGAATAGTAAATCCTCATTTGTTTATTTAAAGGATGTTTTAAACAGTAAGATTTTCTTTGGTTCTTCTTCAAAGCTTGCGCTTGCATTAGGTAAAGATATAACCGGTGAACCAGTTGTGACTGCTTTAGATGATATGCCTCATTTGTTGATTGCTGGGACTACTGGTTCAGGTAAGACAGTTTGCGTAAATTCTTTAATTATGTCGCTACTATATAAGTTAAGTCCTAACGAGTTAAAGTTTATTATGATTGATCCTAAAATGGTAGAATTGGCTTGTTATAACGGTTTGGCTCATCTTTTATGTCCTGTGATAACAGATACGAAAAAAGTTTCCGTAGCTTTGAATTGGCTGGTTTCGGAAATGGAGAATCGTTACAATCTATTAGCTAATGCCGGAGCGCGCAATATCGATGCCTATAATAAAAAAGGCGAAAACATGCCTTATATTGTAGTTGTTATCGATGAGTTGGCAGATCTTATGATGGCAGCTGCTAATCAGATAGAAACTGCTATAACGCGTTTGGCTCAACTTTCCAGGGCAGTAGGTATACATTTGATTCTAGCTACACAGAGGCCTTCGGTTGATGTTATCACCGGAGTCATCAAGGCTAATTTTCCAGCAAGGGTATCTTTTAAGGTTGCTTCAAAGGTTGATTCGCGTACAGTTTTAGATGCTAATGGTGCGGATAAATTGCTCGGTAGAGGCGATATGCTATTTTTAAAACCCGGAGATGCAAAATTGATTCGGGCACAGGCAAGTTATGTTCAAGATAAAGAAATAGAACGCGTTACAGATTTTATCCGTGGACAGGTTAAGCCTGCTTATCAGGAGGATATATTTAATGGTACTGCAGCTAAATCTTCTTTAAACAATGTTGAAAAAGACGATATTTTCGACGAGGCTGTAAGAACCGTAATGGAAAGCAACCAGGCCTCGGTTTCTATTTTACAAAGACGTCTGCGTTTAGGATATACCAGGGCAGCTAGACTTATAGATAGCATGGAGGCTGAAGGTTTAGTAGGCGCCTATGAAGGCAGTAAGCCGCGAAAGATCTTAGTAGACAGAGAAGAATGGCTTGCTAAATATAAACAGAACATATAAAGGTTAAGAAAATGGCAGCAGGCAAACTTTTAAAAAACCTCAGAGAAGAAAAAGGTATTGATTTAGAGCAGATTCATAAAAAAACAAAACTGCATTATAATATAATTAATGCTTTAGAAGAAGATAGGCTCCAGAATATAAATTCTACATACGTAAAAGGTTTTATCAAGATATATTGCCGAGCATTAGAGGTTGATGATAAAGAATACATAAAGGCTTATCAACAGAGTCTTTCTCGAGCTTCCCAGAGAGAAAAAGACAAAGAAAAAGTGGTTTTAGATCAAAAACCAGTTGATAAGGTGAGGTTTTGTTTTAAAAAACCCTTTCGGCTTAAAAGGTTTATAACAAAGCTTTCTATTATTGTTGGTCTTTTTCTTAGTCTTTGGATGGTTTTTTCATTTATTTCATTTTTAGGTCGTAAGATATTTTCTCGAGTTAAAAATAAACCAACTGCCGAGATAGCTGTTAGCAAAAAGAGTGTTTCTCTGCTGGTAAAAAAAACTAAAAGTAACAATTTAAGTAAGAGCGTCTATTCAAAATATCCTGTGAATATAACCTTAGATGCCAAGGGTAAAATTTGGGTTTCTGTTAAAGTTGACGGTAAAACAGTAAAGCACGGAGCATTAACTAAAGGTGCTTCAGAAACCTGGCGTGCCAAAAAAGAAATACTTTTAACGGTTAATAACGCCGGCTATGTGGATTTAGAATTTAACGGTCAAAGGTTTTCTCCTTTGGGTAAGAAGGGCCAGGCCTATAAAAATGTTAAGATTACTACATCTGGTATCTCCATTCCCAATAAATAATTTTTAATGTCCAAGCGGTTTAATTTAATAAGTCTAGGCTGTCCAAGAAATCTTGTCGATTCTGAACTCGTTATTTCCCGGCTAGTTAAAAAAGGCTTTATTTTTTCAAACCTTGAATCTTCCCGAATAGTTTTAGTAAATACCTGTGCTTTTATTGATCAGGCAAAAAAAGAATCAATTGAAGCAATCCTTGATTTAGTAGAGCTTAAAAAAAATAAAAAAATAGATAAATTAATTGTTTTTGGTTGTCTTGTACAAAGATATAAACAAGAATTAGTTCATTCATTAAAGGGCGTAGACGCCTTTTTAGGCACATTATCTATTGATGATGGACATGTCTTAAGGGGTTGTTTTCTTATGCCTTTCCACTATAGGTATGTAAAGATATGCGAGGGCTGTAATAATAATTGCAGTTATTGTGCAATCCCCGGAATCAAAGGAAGTTTAAAAAGCCGCAGCATAAATTCTATTCTTAGAGAGGTTAATTTTTTAGACAGAAAAGACCTTAAAGAATTAATTCTTGTAGGGCAAGATACGACTTCTTACGGCAAGGATTTAAAAAAAGGAGTTAGTCTTAGTAAATTGTTGTTGGAACTGACCAGTAAATTGAAAAATATCTCATGGATAAGGCTTCTATATCTTCATCCCGAGCATATAAATGATAATTTGATTGCTCAGATTGCGGATAATCCTAGAATTTGCAAATATATTGATTTGCCTATACAGCATATTAATGATAAAATATTGCAAAAGATGAATAGGCGTAAATCCAGGCATGAAATTGAGAAGTTGATTGTAAAGTTACGTAAGAAAATAAAGAATGTAGTTATTAGGACTTCTTTAATCGTGGGTTTTCCTACAGAAACCGAACGGGAATTTAACGAGCTTTTTGAATTTGTCGGCAGTATGAAGTTTGAAAGATTAGGCGTGTTTACCTATTCTCAAGAAGAAGGTACGTCTGCATACAGTATGAAGAATCAAGTTGAATCTGGTATTAAAAAAGATCGTTTTAGAAGAATTATGCAGCTGCAGCAGTCAATTTCTAAGGAAAATAATAAGAAGTTGATAAATAAAAAAATTAAGGTTTTAATCGACGAGATAGAAGATTCTTTATTTATAGGAAGAACTCAGTATGATGCCCCTGATATAGACGGAAATGTTTTTATAAAAACCGATAAGAAGCTTTGTGTTGGTGATTTTATTGATTGTAAAATAATTGATTCTTATGAATACGATTTATTAGGAGCCTGTTAGATGAATTTAGCTAATAAGATTACAGTTTTAAGGATAGTTTTAACTTTTGTATTCATGTTTTTTTTGTTTCTTGAAGGGTTTATCTTTAAGGTAGTTGCCTTTGTAGTTTTTTCGCTTGCTGCGGCAAGCGATCTTATTGATGGTTGGATTGCAAAGACAAGGAATCAGATTACTGATTTCGGCAAGATTATGGATCCTATAGCCGATAAGATACTTACTCTTGCGGCTTTCTTAAGTTTTGTAGAATTGCAGCTTGTACCTGCATGGATGGTTGTGGTAATCATTTTTCGGGAGTTGATAATTACTAGTCTTAGGCTTTTTGCTTTGAGCAAGGGGAAGGTTTTAGCTGCTGTGAGAGCAGGCAAACATAAGACTGTCTCCCAGGTGGTAAGCATTTTTTTGATTCTCGGTTTCATTATTTTAAAGGAAATTTTTAAAAATATGTGTTTCTGGAATGAATTGGGAGAAAACCTTTATTTTATTTCTATATATGTCGTAATGTTGGTGACAGTTGTATTGACTTTGATATCGGGTATTTCTTATCTTTGGAAAAACAGAAAGTTAATAATTAAACTATAATGAAAGTCTTGGTAAAGCTTATCACCACTTTTTTTTATATCGGTTACATCCCTTATGTCTCCGGTACAATGGGTAGTCTTGCGGGCATAGCTATATATTTTCTTGTTTATAAAAACATCATTTTATATTGGGTTGTTTTAGTCATTTTTCTTTTAGCAGGGTTTATTTTTAGCGGTATGGCTGAGAAGATATTTGGGAAGAAAGACCCTCGTTTTGTAGTTATTGACGAGGTCTGCGGAATGTTAATATGTCTTTGCGGTCTTAAGTTTGAATTAAAGCCTATAGTAGCCAGCTTTTTATTTTTTAGGCTTTTTGATGTGTTAAAACCTCCTCCAGCGAATAAATTTGAGAGTATGAGAGGCAGCTTAGGAATTATGCTTGATGATTTAATCGCCAGTTTCTACACAATAATCTGCGTTCAGATTGTTTTAAGATTGACTTCATAGAGTTTTTCATATATTGATCCTTGGGTGGTGAGTGTACTTTTTATTAGTGCAATTTTGTCTACATTCATTGTACAGTTTATTTTTGTTAACTTAAAAAATAATTCTTTATTTATATCTTTTGATTTATTTTTTAACCTGGCGATAGTAATATGGGTTTTAAAGGGTCGGTTATCTTTTGTATCAATAGTTTTATTGATTTTTGAACTAATTTCGCCAGCCATCGATGAAAGATGCTTTTCATTTTCGATACCCAGCCAAACAATTCTAGCAGAATTATAATTTGGAAAACATCCTATTTTAGAAATATTTAGTTTAAACCAACTAAATTCTTTTGCGGTTGAGGAGAGGATTGATTTTATTTTTAAATATTGTTTTTCATTTATATCCCCTAAGAATTTTAAGGTGATATGTATATTTTTAGGTTTGATTAATTTTAAGCTATTACAGGATTTCTTTAGTTCTTTCTGAATTTCTTTAATTACAGCAATTGTTTTTTTATCCAGTTCAATAGCGATAAAACTTCTCATTTTTTAGATTTTATCAATAGATATAACAATTGAATGGTTTTTAAGCAGCTTTTTTTTCTTATTATTGTTCTTGTGCCTTTAAAGCTAAATTTTTTGCAGGTCAATTTGTTTTTATAGCTGATAGCAATAAAAACAGTGCCGATATCTTTTCCTGGTGTTGCGCCTGCAGGGCCGGCAATACCTGTTATTGCTACAGCTATATCAGTGTCAGCAATTTTTTTTGTATTTTTAGCCATAGCTAAGGCGACCTGTTCTGATACTGCGCCGTATTTTTTGATTAATAGCTTAGCGACTTTTAATAATTTTGTTTTTGATTGATTGCTGTAGGTTATAATCCCTGATTTGAAATAGCCTGAGCTTCCCGGCAGGGATGTAAGCATTGAAGAAAGCATACCTCCTGTACAAGATTCTGATACCGAAATGGATTCCTTTTTATTTATTAATAGGTTATGGACTTTTAATATAGCAGTTTTCATTTTTACAATGCTTAATTCAACATAAGTATAAGCTTTTTGTATACTATTGACAAGGTATAATTTTGTGGTATACTTTCTCTAGATTTAATCTTCAGGGCAAGGTGAAATTCCTGACCGGCGGTTAAAGCCCGCAAGTCTTTTAAAAAGACAGATCTGGTAGATTCCAGAGCCGATAGTAAAGTCTAGATGGAAGAAGATTAATGCTTTATGCCCGAAGGTTGTCTTCGGGATTTTTTTTAATTAAAAAAACAATGTTTAATTCGATACCAGAAATAATAAACGATATTAAAAACGGCCGAATGGTTATTGTTGTAGATGACGAGACCAGAGAAAACGAGGGCGATCTTGTTATGGCCGCTTCTTTTGCTGATGCGGAAAATATTAATTTTATGGCTAAATACGGACGGGGCCTTATCTGTATTTCAATGGAGGAATCTAGATTGAAGCAACTTGACATTGGCCCTATGGCTGATGTTAATGAAAAAAGGAAAGATAAGTTTTCTACTGCCTGGATGGTTTCTGTGGATGCGGCTTCGGGTATTACTACTGGTATTTCTGCATACGATAGAGCGCATACTATCAAGGTTCTTATTGATTCGGTTTCTAACCCAGAAGATTTGATAAGGCCAGGTCATTTATTTCCTCTCTGTGCCAAAAAAGGCGGGGTATTGGTAAGGGCTGGCCATACTGAGGCTGCGCTTGATTTGGCAAAGCTAGCTGGTATTTTTCCTTCAGGTGTAATATGTGAGATAATGAATGAAGATGGCTCTATGAGCAGAACTAAAGATTTAAAGGTTTTTGCTCAAAAGCACGGTCTTAAGATCTGTAGTATAGCTGAGATTATTAAACACAGAAGAGAAAAGGAAATCTTTATAAAACGAGCTTCCGAAACAACATTACCTACTTCTTTTGGAGATTTTAAACTGGTTGGTTATGAATCTTTGATAGATTCTCAGTATCATCTTGCTTTAGTTATGGGGGATTTATCCAAAGTTGATTTAGAGAATCAAGCTATTTTGGTACGAGTTCATTCTGAATGTTTGACTGGGGATGTGTTTGGTTCGAAAAGATGCGATTGCGGAGAACAACTGCAGAATTCTTTACGTATGATTAACGAAGAAGGTTGCGGTGTGGTTTTATATATGCGTCAGGAAGGACGCGGTATAGGATTAGCCAATAAATTAATGGCTTATCATTTGCAGGATAAAGGTTTTGATACTGTTCAGGCCAATGAGGCATTGGGTTTTCCTGCGGATTTAAGGGATTACGGAATAGGTGCACAGATTTTGGTTAATTTAGGCATAAAAAGAATCAGGCTTTTAACAAATAATCCCCGTAAAATCATCGGTTTAGAAGGTTATGGCTTAAAGGTGGAACAGAGAATTCCCATAAAGGGAACAATGCATTCTTCCAATGAATTTTATTTAAAGACTAAAAAGGAAAAGTTAGGGCATCTTTTTTAAAAAAGGAGGGTATATGAAAAAAGTTTTACAAGGTGATTTGATAGTTAAGGGTAAAAAAGTTGGTATAGTTGTTTCACGGTTTAATGATTTTTTTACCCAGAAACTGCTTGATGGTTGTATAGATACTCTTATCAGGCATGGTATATCAGAAAGTGATATTGAAGTTATTTGGGTGCCGGGTGCATTCGAGATACCTCAGGTTGCTTCTTTGATTGCAAAGGCTAAAAAAGTAGACGCAGTTATTTGTTTAGGTGTTATAATAAGAGGTGCTACGCCTCATTTTGATTATATTGCCGGTGAAGCCGCTAAAGGTATATCAAAAGTATCTTTATCTTCTCAAATACCCGTTACTTTCGGTGTAGTTACCGCTGATAATTTAGAACAGGCTATAGAACGCTGCGGTACAAAAGAAGGCAATAAGGGTAAAGATGCAGCCCTTAATGCAATAGAGATGATTAATTTGTTAAAGAAAATTAAATAACTATTTAAACAGTAATTTTCGATGAGGAAACGAACCCTTTCTAGAGAAACTGCTTTGAAGATTCTTTATCAGCTGGATGTAGTCTATAAACAAGAGCAGGATATCCATATGATTATAGATAATTTTTTCAGCGAGCAAGATATCAGAGATGAAAAGATAAAGGATTTTGCTTTTAAATTGGTAAAGGGCGTTAAGGACAATTTTGATTTGATTGATAAAAAAATAAGCGAGTATGCTACTAATTGGGAACTTGACAGGATGGCTGTGGTTGACAAAAATATCTTAAGAATTGGTTGTTTAGAATTGATTTTTTTAAGCGATATTCCTATTAAAGTTGCTATAAATGAAGCTGTTGAGATGGCAAAAAAGTATTCTGGCGTAGAATCGGGAAAGTTTGTTAACGGGATTCTCGACAGGATAAAATCAGAGCGCCTAAAACCAAAAACCACTCCCGTTTAACTTCTTTTACTTGTTTTATGAAATACGCAGACCTGCATCTGCATACATATTTTTCAGATGGTACATATAGCGTTGAAGAACTAATCAAACAGGCTGTCGAACAAGACCTTTCTTGTATTGCCATAACCGATCATGATACTATCGATGGGTATATTTATCTTAAGAATAATTTATCTAAATTTCCTTTGGAGGTAATTTGCGGTATTGAGCTTACTTGTGATATGAATGGTAAAGAGGTTCATATCCTAGGTTATTTTCTTGATTATAAAAATCGCGCCCTATTGGATACTTGTGATTCTATAAAAAAAGACCGCAAAAAACGAATCCAGGATATGGTTCTTAAATTAAAAGATTTAGGTATTGGTCTTGATTCTAAAGATGTGTTTGATTTGGCGAAAAAAGGGGTTGTGGGAAGATTGCATCTTGCCAGAGTTATGGTGGAGAAGGGTTATTGCAGTTCGATAAAAGAAGCTTTTTTAAAATATATCGGGGATGAATCTCCGGCATACATAAACAGGTTTTTATTGACGCCTGAAAAGGCTGTTAAGCTGATTATACAGGCAAAGGGAATTCCTGTGCTGGCGCATCCGTATATGCTGCAAAAAAATGGTTCCATAGATGCACTTATTGATGCCGGTATTAAGGGTATAGAGGTTTATTATCCTGAACATAGAAAAAAACAGATAAAAGAATTTTTGGGTATTGCTAAGAGAAATAATTTATTGGTTACTGGCGGTTCAGATTGTCACGGTAATGCAAAATCATCAAAATTAATTGGTCGGATAAGATTACCTTATTCTTTTGTGGAAGAGCTGAAAAAGAATAAAAGCAAAAATGAAGAATAAAGATAAAGCATATATGTCTTTGGCATTATCATTTTCTTTGCGCGCCAAGGGAAAAACCTTTCCTAACCCTCTTGTTGGAGCAGTATTGGTAAAAAATAACCGTATAATTTCTCAGGGGTATCATAAAAAAGCCGGTAGCGACCATGCAGAAATAGTTGCTTTAAAAAAGGCTGGTAAAAGAGCCAAGGGAGCAACTCTTTATATTACTCTTGAGCCATGTACGCATCACGGTAGGACGCCTCCTTGCGTAAAAGAAATTATTAAATTCGGCATAAAAAGAGTGGTTGTTGGGATGTTGGATCCGAATCCTATAAATACTTTGAGAGGAAAAGCAATTCTTAAAAGCCATGGTATAAAAGTTAAAACGGGTGTTCTTGAAAAGGAAGTTAAGAAGGTCAATAGGTGGTTTATTAAGTATATTACTAAAGGTATACCTTATGTTACGGTTAAGGTTGGCCAAAGTCTTGATGGTAGGATTGCTACTAGTCGTTTCCAGTCAAAATGGATAACTTCTGATAAGGCAAGAAGTTTCTCACATAGACAAAGGCGTTATTTTGATTCGGTAATGTTAGGAATAAATACTGTTATAAAAGACGATCCTCGTTTAAAAGAATTTAAAACTAAGATAATAATTGATTCCAATCTCAGGATTCCTTTAAACTCTAAGTTATTTGACGGATCCTCTAGGGTTATTATTGCCTGTATTAATTCCAGGATGAAAGAATTAGAAGGTATGGTTGGTAAGATAGACCATCTGAAACAAAAAAATGTAACGATTATTAAACTAAAGCAAAAAAAAGGGAAAGTTGACTTAAAGCAGTTGATGAGAAAACTGGCAGATCTGGAGATTTCCAATATTTTGGTTGAGGGTGGAGGAGAATTAATTGGTTCTCTTTTTGATAATAAACTTGTGGATAGGATTATGTTTTTTGTTGCTCCTAAGATTATTGGAGGGAAGACAGCTGTTAGTTCAGTGGAAGGACAAGGCAATGATCTTCTTTATCATTCCGCAAAGATTAATAATTTAACTGTAAAACAAATATCCTGTGATTATTTATTCGATGGGGAGGTAGAGTACTGATGTTTACCGGAATCATTGAAGAAATTGGCTGTATAAAAGAAAAAAAAGAGTCCTGTGGGTTCTTAAGTCTTTTGATCAATACGGATTCTATCTATAAAAAACTTAATCTTGGTGATAGCGTGAGTGTTAACGGCGTATGCTTGACCGTTAAGGCAATAACGGGAAATTGCTTGAGTTTTGATGTTATGGAAGAGACGTTAAAGAAAACTAATCTCGGCATGCTTAGTATTAAGGATTTTGTAAATCTTGAGACTGCTTTAAAGGCACAGGATATGCTTAGTGGACATTTTGTTACGGGTCATATTGATACTACTGTTAAGATAGCAGGGATTGCTAGTGATAGGACTTCTATAGAATTGATTTTAGAAGATGAATTTAGGAGTTTTGTTGTGGAAAAAGGATCTGTTGCTCTAGATGGAATTAGTCTGACTATAGGTTCTGTTACTAAAAATGGTTTTATTGTTTATCTTATTCCTTTTAGCCTGGGGCATACCAATTTAAAATATATGAAGAAGAATTCCTTTCTCAATCTTGAATGTGATATTTTGGCTAAATACGTTCAAAATGCCTTCCAAAACAAGAGTAAATCTACCATAAGCGGGTCTTTTCTTAAGGAGCACGGTTTTATCTAAGAAGTTGCGAAAGCCGTAAATTTGTGTTAAACTAACTTTTTAGATGGCAAGGGTTTATATCGGAACAAGCGGTTGGAATTACCCGCATTGGAAAGGTATTTTTTATACCAAAGATTTAAAAGAAAGCGATTGGCTAAAGTACTATTCGCAGTTTTTCAACTGCGTAGAAATAAATGTTACTTTCTATCGTTTAGTAAAAGAAAAAACATTTAAGACTTGGTATGCTGATACCCCAGAAAAATTTGGTTTTACAGTTAAAGGTTCAAGATATATCACGCATATTAAAAGATTAAAAGGTGTTGAAAAGCCGCTTGAGGTTTTTTTAAAAAGTATTGTTCCTTTAAAGGAGAAATTAATTGCTTTACTTTGGCAGTTTCCGCCAAATTACAAAGCAAATATTTTAGAGTTAGAGATTTTTTTAAAGATGTTAAAACTAACGGGAATAAGACAGGTTTTTGAGTTTAGGAATGATAATTGTTTTAATAAAGATATTTTTGCATTGCTGAAAAAGTTTAGAGCTTGTCTTTGTTTGGCCGATTCAAGCCGTTACAGATTAGAAAACCAAGATTTAACAGATTTTTATTATTTAAGGTTGCATGGAAGAGGTTCTTTGTACAAAACAAATTATAGCATACAGGCGCTTCGAGAATATGTCAGGCTTATTAAAAAAAGCAAAAAAGATAGTTTTGTGTTTTTTAATAATGATTTTAACGGTTTTGCCGTTAAGAATGCTCTAAGGTTTAAGAAATTATTAAAATAGTTTTTCGGGGAGTGGCTCAGTTTGGCTAGAGCGCAACGTTCGGGACGTTGAGGTCGTGGGTTCAAGTCCCGCCTCCCCGACAAGTAAACAGATATGAAAAAACATGTAAAAGTAATTTATTCAGGTCGTGTTCAAGGTGTTGGTTTTAGGTATAATATAGATAATATTGCTAAGGTTATGAACGTTTATGGATGGATTAAAAATTTAGAGGATGGCCGGGTGATACTTGTTGCTGAGGATAAGAAAGCTGTGTTGGAGAAGTTTTTAGACCAGATTAATAATTTTTTTTCCGACTATATAAAGAAAACAAACGTAGAATGGTCTGATGCAATAGAAGATTTTAATATTTTTGAAGTTAAATTCTAGCGCGTTATTCAATCTTTTGTTCATTTAATTGTAGATAAGCAGATTTTAAAAAAGTAAGATAAGTTTTAGAATCAACAAATAATGATATTTAAGATAAGTCTACCTGTTTTTTTGGCAACCGTTTTCTAAATCGTCAATAAAGATGGTAAAAGATTACAAAAAAGCAATAGAGAAGCTTAAAAAAATTATCAGGCATCATGATTATCTTTATTATGTTTTATCTAGTCCAGAGATATCTGATAAGGAATACGACGATTTAATAAAAAAACTAAAATATTTAGAAAAAAGATCCCCTCAATATAGAACTGAAGATTCTCCTTCCGCCAGAGTAGGTAGTGATATTGTTAAAGGTTTTAGGACGGTTAGACATAAAACGAAGATGCTTTCTTTGGAAAATGCCTATTCATTTGAAGAATTATACGATTGGGATAAGAGAATAAAAAAAATTCTAGAAAAGGATGAAAATCTAGAATATGTGACTGAACTTAAGATTGACGGTGTCAGCGCTAATTTAACTTACAAAAAGTCTTCTTTGGTAATAGCTTCTACCCGTGGAAATGGTGATATGGGAGAGGATGTTACCGTTAATATAAAAACAATTCGTTCTATACCTCTTGTTTTGTTAGGAAATAATTATCCTGATTTGATTGAGATAAGAGGAGAGGTTTATATGAACAGGGTTGGTTTCAATGCACTGAATAGACAACGTAAATCCGAAGGTATTGATTTGTTTGCAAATCTCAGGAATGCGGCCAGCGGGTCATTGAAACTTTTAGATACGAAAGTTACCGCAGATAGAAAACTTAAATTCTTTGCGCATTCTCTTGGCGAAATCAATGGTTTAGGTATTTTCTCCCAAAAAGAATTTATGAATAATTTAAAGAGCTGGGGCGTGCCTGTTAATCCTCATGTTAAATTGTGCAAGACGCTTCAGGAGGTCGTAAAATATTGTGAATATTGGCAGGGTCATAAGGATGGTTTGGATTATGATATTGACGGAGTTGTGGTTAAAATAAACAGTCTAAGACAACAAAAGATTTTAGGGGCTACTTTAAAAAGTCCACGCTGGGCAATTGCCTATAAGTTTCCGGCGCAACAGGCAACTACAGATATTCTTGATATAACTTTTGGTGTTGGTAGGACTGGTATAATTACACCAGTGGCAAAACTTAAACCCGTAGAGTGCGCAGGAGTAGTTATAAAACACGCAACTTTGCATAATTTTGATGAAATAAAAAGACTTAATATAAAAATAGGCGATAAGGTTTTAATAGAGAGAGCCGGTGATGTTATCCCCAAGATAATCAAGGTTGTTAAGTCTAAAAAAGGGAAAAGCATTCTGCCTCCTAAGAAATGTCCTACGTGTTCTGGAAAAGTTGTAAAAGAAAAAGATGAAGATGTTGCTTGGCGCTGCATTAATCCTGTGTGCTCCCAGCAGATTGAGGCGAAATTGCTGCACTTTACTTCAAAACAGGCCATGGATATTGAAGGCATGGGGGATGCAGTTATTGCGCAGTTGGTAAAACTAGGATTAGTGAAGGATTTTGCAGATATATATGAATTAAAAAATAAAGATTTAGAAAAATTAGATTTATTTAAAGATAAAAAAATTAATAATCTGCTTTTGGCGATTGAAAAAAGTAAAAAAAGATCTCTATCTCATTTTGTCTATGGCTTAGGCATAAGGCATGTGGGGGAAAAGGCTGCTTTTGTATTATCCAGCCACTTTGTCACATTAGAGAAGATCATGAAGGCAAAAAAAAGTGATTTACAGTCAATCCATGAGATAGGTTCAGTTATGGCCGAATCGATCATAGATTATTTTTCTCAAGTTAAAGCTACTCGTATTATAAGCCAGCTAAAATTATTAGATTTGCAATTCTTAAAAGAAGATTCAGTTATTAATCAAGGACCTTTGAAGGCTAAAATAGTTGTTTTTACCGGCGAATTAAAGAATTTTACGCGGCCAGAAGCACAAAATCTTGTGAGAAGACACGGAGGGAATTTTTCTTCTTCTGTGAGCAGTAAAACTGATTTTGTTATTGTTGGGGAAAATCCCGGTTCGAAATTAGATAAGGCAAAACGTTTGGGTGTTGTTATTATTTATGAAAGTGAATTTAAGGAGATGTTGAAATGATCAGAACTTTATTTTATATCTGTTTAGTTGGTTGTTTTTTATGCGTAAATTTGGGTTGCGAGGCTTTTGCTAAAAAATTTGTAAGAAAACCTAAAAAGAATGAGCAGTCGATTGAGATAGTACTAGAGCCTCGGGAATATCCAGAAAGTCCTTTGCCGAATGAGGATTTGTATCGTCAGAGGTTTACATTCTGGAAATACTGGCAGGATGAATTGATAAATTCTCTTTATCTAGGAGGTAACAGAAAAAAACAAATAGAAGCAGTGAATTATTCTATTGAGTTTTTAAACTCACTGAAGAAATTATTGTCTCAAGAGCCAAGTGAAAGGATAGATTTAGAGTTGGCTCAATTGGAAAAGGTGAAAACGTGCCTGGGGAAAGCATTTATTTCTAATGATGATCTAAGAAGAATTAAACGACAGCTGGAAAAGCAGAAGTTTAGAATTGACAGAAATTTTGTTTTTTCCAATATTGAAAGAGACCTTTTAAGCCAATGATACTGGAAAAACTTGTATTAGGAAGCTACTTTGTTAATTGCTATATTCTAGGTAACGAACATTCAAAAGAAGCGGTTATAATTGATCCAGGAGCTGAATTCAAAAAAATCGACAGCGTTATTAAAAAAAAGCAATTGCTACCTACGGCAATTATCAATACCCATGGCCACTTGGATCATATCCAGGAAGACGATTCTTTTAAAGTTCCGGTGTATATTCATTCTCAGGATAGAGATTGTTTTACAGATCCTAAGAAAAATCTGTCTGCTTTTTTCGGAGCACCTTTTATTGTTAATTCCAAAGCACAATTATTGGAAGATGGACAGGTGATTACTTTGGCTGGTTTTAAGTTTGAGGTGATTCATACTCCAGGGCATACTAGAGGAGGTATTTGTTTAAAGGTCGATGGTTTGCTTTTTTCCGGAGATACGCTTTTTGCAGGCAGTGTAGGCAGAACGGATTTTCCGGGAGCAGATGCTAAAATTCTGATTGAATCTATTAAAAGTAAGCTTCTTGTTATAAAAGATGATTTAAAGGTTTTCCCCGGACATGGCCAGGATACGTCTTTGGAGCTAGAAAGGCAGACTAATTGTTTTTTGAATTGATCATAAAATGAAAGATCTAATCGAAAACTTTTTGAATTATTTATCCGTTGAACGCAATCTTGCAAAGAATACGATAAGTTCTTACAGGAGAGATCTTAATAGTTACAGTGATTTTTTATCTACTAAGAAAATTGTCAATATTTCCAGTACAACAAGACAGACTTTATCTGATTTTCTTTTTTGGAGAAAAGATAGAGGAATTTCCAGTAGCTCTATTGCCAGGCAATTAGCAGCAATAAAGAGTTTTTACCGTTTTTTAGTAAGGGAGCGTCTTATTAGACATGATCCGACAGCCTTGCTTGATTCTCCGAAACTATGGAAGAGAATTCCTGATGTTCTTTCTTTCCCTGAAGTCGAGGCTTTATTGGCCGGTCCTGACATGAAAGATAAATTCGGTGTTCGGGATAAGGCGATATTGGAGCTTATCTATGCAACGGGGATGAGGGTAAGTGAAGCTGTAAATTTAAAACTGCAGAGTGTTAATTTAGAAGTTGGTTTTGTGCGTTGTTTCGGTAAAGGAGGGAAAGAAAGAATAGTTCCCATTGGGAAAAAAGCCGTCTCAGCGGTAAATAGGTACATCATTGGGTTGCGTAAGGATATGAATAAACTATCAGAGTCTAATAGTTTGTTTCTTAACCGATTTGGAAAACCGCTTTCCCGGGTATGGGTTTGGAAAATGGTTAAGTTCTATGGAAAGAAAGCAAGAATAAAAAAGATTATAAAACCGCATATTTTAAGACATTCTTTTGCTACACATCTTTTAGAAGGAGGGGCTGATCTACGTTCGGTTCAGGAGATGCTGGGTCATGCAAGTATATCTACGACTCAAATATACACACATATTAATAAGGATAGGCTTAAATCGATCCATAAGAAGTTTCATCCTAGAGGCTAATTATGAAAAAAACATTTAAAAGGTTACCGAAAAACATCCTTGCATTGGTAAAAAAAATAGCTCGTCTTGCCGATGAAGATGGTTATCGGATTTTCTTGGTTGGAGGATTTGTTAGGGATTTGATTTTGGGGATTGATAATCTTGATTTGGATATAGTTGTTGATGGTAATGGGCTTTGTTTTGCAAGAAAACTTTATAATAAACTAGGTATGGATATTGTAGTGCATAAAAGATTCGGTACGGCAACAATAGTTACCAGAGAAAGAATAAAGCTTGATATCGCTACTGCTCGATGCGAAAGTTATGCTGCTCCGGGAGTTTTGCCAGAGGTTACCTTTAGCTCAATACACGAAGATTTAAAAAGGAGGGATTTTACGATCAATGCTATGGCTATCGGAATAAATAAGCATAATTTCGGTGTCGTGATTGATTATTTTGGTGGGCTCCAAGATTTAAAAAAGAAAAAGATTAAAGTATTACATGATGTTAGTTTTATTGATGATCCTACAAGGATTTTACGGGCGATAAGGTTTAAAGTGAGGTTTGGTTTTAAGTTTGACAAGAAAACATCTTTTTTATTGAAAGAGGCTATTAAAAGAAAAATGCTTTTTAAGGTGCAAAAGCATCGCCTTCGCGATGAGCTCATTTTATTATTGAAAGAAAGAATGCCGCCTTTATATATTAAAGAACTTAATCGGCTTTGTGGCCTTAAGTTTTTGTATAATGATATCAGTCTCTTTAATGGTTTGAATAAAACTCTAAAGAATATAAAAAAAGAGAGTCATTGGTTTATAAACAGTCAGTCTAGCAAAAGGAAGCTTGAGGAGTGGTTGGTTTATTTAATTGGTATTCTTGATTGTTTGAAGTTGGCTGGTTTAAAAAAGTTTTGTTTTGATTATGCATTGCGCAAAAAAGACACAAAGCGGATTTTATCATACAAGGAATTTATGTTGAAGAAAAAACTTAAGCTTGATAAGACTCTTAGACCTGTATATCTGTATAAGATAATGGCGCCACTTAGCTACGAAGCAATAATTGCAATTCTTGCAAAAGTAAACAAGCGTCAGGCTCGAATGAATATAATTAGTTTTTTGGAGGAATTCCACACTATAAGGCCTCATATAAATGGTGATATTATTAAGGAGCTGGGGATAAAGGAAGGGCCGATAATCAAAAAAATTCTTAGCCAAGTTCATAATGCGCGTATTAATAAATCAATAAGTACTTTTGAAGAAGAGTTAAGTTTGGTCAGAAAAATACTTAAAATGAATTAATTTAAGATTATTTAAGCTGGGGATTTACACATTTATGGTTTATTTTGATTGTTAAAAAAGGTACGACTGTTAAGCAGCTGGGAAGATAGTTGTTTTTTAGATAAAGATTGTTTATTCAATTTGATAAGTGATGATACGCAGCTTATCTAACGAAAAAGGTGAAATGAGAAAAGATAAAGTAAAATCAGAATTAAAAAAGGAAATCAGTAGTATTATTCATAACGAGGTAAAAGATCCTCGTTTGGGGTTTATTACAGTTATAGATACGGAACTCAGCGATGATTTAAAGTATCTAAAAGTTTTTTACAGTGTCTTGGGAGCAAAAAATGATGAAGAGTTGGCTCAGGATATTATGGAAAGGGTTGAAGGTTTTATAAAAAAACTTATTGCTAAGAGATTAAAATTAAGATTTGTTCCTGAAATTAAATTTATAATCGATAGGTCTATAGCAAAAGCTCAGCATATAGAGGATATTTTAGAGAATATTAAACACAAGGAAGAAGATGAATAAGATAATCAAAGAATTAAAAAAACACAATAATTACCTGGTGGTTTCTCATATTAACTCAGAAGGAGATGCGATTGGTTCTTCTTTAGCTATGGCAATTTTATTAAGACAATTGGGGAAAAAAGTAATTGTGATAAACGCAGATAACGTGCCTGGCCAATATAAGTTCCTTCCTTATATAAAATCGATAAAAAAGCCCAAAAAAACATTTTCTTTTGATGCTGTGGTTACGGTTGATTGTTCAAATCTTGGTAGAATTGGTTCCTGTATTAATTACATACCAAAAGAGAAAATTCTTATTAATATTGACCATCATATTGGTAATACTAGATTTGCCAAGTTTAATTGGGTTGAGCCAAATGCCTCTAGTTGCAGCGAGATGATTTTTAAGCTTTTTAAGAAAATGAGACTTGCCATAGATCGAAAGGTGGCGCTTTTACTTTATACGGGAATAATGACTGATACAGGTTCTTTTAAGTATGCGAATACTACAAGTATTACTCATAGAATAGCTGCCGAGCTTCTGAAAAATAATTTGGATGTACATAAGATATATAAAAATGTTTATCAAAACATATCTTCTGATAATGCAAGAAAGATTATTAATGTTTTAAATACTCTTCGTTTTGATAAGAATAAGAAAATTGTTTATTTCTTACAGCGGAAGAAAGATGCTTCAAGTGACAGTTTTGCGGATTTAAGTGAATATATACTTGATTTTGCAAGGAGTTTAAAAGAGGTTGAGATAGTTTTATTGTTTAAAGAATCAGGCGAACGTAATAAAATTAGGGTTAATCTTCGTTCTAAGGGAAAATATGATGTAAATCGTCTTGCAAAGATTTTCTCCGGAGGGGGGCATAAAACCGCAAGTGGTTGTACTATTAAAGGAAGTATCCTTGAAGCAAAAAAGAAACTACTTATAGCAGCAAGAAGATTTATTTAATTAAAACTGACATACTGGATATGAAGGTTATAAATGGTTTTAATAGATTAAAGGGAAAAATTTCCGCAAGCGTGGTTACTTTCGGGATATTTGATGGACTACATAAGGGACATGCTTTAATTTTAAAAAAAGCTGTTTGTCGGGCACGGCGATTAAAAATTAAAAGTGTCTGTATTACTTTTTGGCCAAGTCCAAAAAAGAGTCTGCTTTTATATTCTTTAGAGCACAGGCTTAATCTTCTTGAGCAATTCGGTTTGGATATCTGTATTGTAGTAAATCTGAGTAAACATTTTTCGCAATTAAGTATTGATGATTTTGTCAAAAACATTTTGTTGAAGCGTCTTAATGTAAGAGAGGTTGTAATCGGTGATAATTTCAGGTTTGGAAAAAAACGCAGCAAGAAAGTTGAAGACCTTATTTTATATGCAGAGGATTACGGATTTAAGGTATTGGCTATTAAATTAGCAAAATATAAACATAAAAATATCAGCAGCACAAGAATAAGGGACTATATTTTAAAAGGTGAGTTATATCAGGTTAAGAAGATGCTTGGGCGAAAGGTCTCTATTTTAGGAACTGTAGTACATGGAAGACATATTGCCACAGCTCATCTTGATTTGGCTACGGCCAATATCAATCCGCATCATGAGGTTTTACCTCCTGATGGTGTTTATCAGGTTAGTGTTAATATTGAAAAAAAACGCCTTCCAGGTATCTGCTATATCGGTATAAGACCCACATTAAATCTAAAAAGAAGAGTTGTTGAAGTACATATATTAAATTTTAAGAAGAATCTTTATGGTAAAGAGCTGTATATTGCTTTTGGAAAGAAAATACGCAACGACCGTAAGTTTAAAAACTTATTAGAGCTTAAAAGACAGATCAAAGCTGATTTGTCAAAGATTTCTTAATTATCCCATCAAAACACACACAATACATAGTCAATTCTCGGACTTTTAACACAACCTATAGTATTTATTAAACTTATTGAAAATTTTGCCTTGACAAAGGCAATTATATTGTCTATACTTTCTATACAGTGTCATAAAGTGGGACAAAGTGGAAGGATAATATGTTTTACGGTGAATATGCGCATTCCATAGACCGCAAAGGAAGACTTGTCTTACCTGCGAAATTCAGAGAGACAGCAAAAGAGAATCTTATTGAGAAGTTTTTTGTGACTCGCGGGTTAGATCAATGTCTTTTTATGTTTTCTGAAGAGGAATGGCGTTCTCAGGAGCAAAAGTTTAAAGTACTTTCTTTTACAAAACAAGAAGCACGTAGGTTTAATCGTATGTTCTTTTCAGGAGCAGTAGATGTTAGTTTTGATCAGCAGGGAAGAATTTTGATTCCTCAATACTTGAAAGACTTTGCAAAAATAAAAAGGGATGTAACTGTTGTGGGAATTTCCAATAGGATAGAGATTTGGTCAAAGGATTCATGGAATGAGTTTTATAGCGAAGTACAGCCGGAATTTGAAAAGATTTCTGAGAGCCTTTTTAATATTCAATGATAATGAATGAACAGTTGCATATTCCAGCTATGGAAAATGAGGTTATGGAATTGCTTAATTTAAAGCCAGGCATGGTTGTTGTTGATTGTACGGTAGGTATGGGCGCTCATGCCGAGAAGATATTATCAAAAATATCTCCTTTAGGCAGATTGGTATGTATAGATAAAGATGAACATTCACTTGCTTTGGCAAAAACAAGGCTTGCCCATTTTAAAGATTGCACCAGTTTTTTGCATGCAGATTTCAGATATTTGGATAAGGCTTTGAATAGTCTTGATATAACTGGTATAGATGCGGTTTTTTTTGATTTAGGCATTTCAAGTTTTCAGCTTGGGGAAAGCGATAGGGGTTTTAGTTTTATTAAGGAGGGACCTTTAGATATGCGTATGGATAAAGATGCATATATCTCTGCGTATGATTTGGTTAATAATCTTAGTATTAAGGAGCTTTCGGGGATATTGCGAAATTTTGGAGAAGAACGTTGGCATCAAAGGATTGCCAAGGCAATGATTAAAGAAAGAATAAATAAGCCTATCTCTACAACACACCAGTTGGTAAATGTAATTATGCGTTCAGTACCGCATCATGCCCGATATGGGAGAATTCATCCGGCAACACGTACCTTCCAGGCTTTACGTATTGCAGTAAATCGAGAATTGGAGGCATTGCAGGATGGATTAGAAAAGGGGATTTCTCTTTTGAAGGTAGGGGCAAGGATTTGTGTAATTGCTTTTCATTCTTTAGAAGATAGGATCGTGAAAAGGAAATTTCTTTCAGCAGCACATAATAGTGAAATTAAAATAATAACTTCAAAGCCGTTGACGGCCTCGAAAGATGAAATTCAGCAGAATCCGCGTTCGCGCAGTGCCAAGTTGCGTTGTGCAGAAAGGATAAAATGATTTTAAAAAGATATGCAACCTGTTTATTTTTCTTTACTGTTGTTTGTCTTTTATATGTTGGTCTGCAGACACATATTATTAAAACTGGTTATGCGATTCAGTCAAAGTCTAATATCTATAAACAGTTATCAGATGAAAACGATTCGCTTAGTTATAAAATCAGTTGTCTGTCTTCATTCGGTTCGGTTAATAATAAAGTTGTTTTAAATGATTCCGAATTTGAATTGCCAAAATCTCATCAGTATTCCAAGCTGGTGATTAATGAAAAGATAAAGATAGCAAAAGCAGATTTAACAAAAAGAAATATTTTTAGTCTTTTCGGTTTCCAAAAGGAAGCCGAGGCCAGACCTGTTAAATAAGCAGATTTAATGATATCGGTGTTTTATTTCTTGATGTTGATTAATTCAATTAAAGATTATAGTGCATAATAAAACACATTTTTCAAGAACAGGATTAGTTTTAAAATTAGTGGTTTTGTTATTTTTTCTTCTTGCCTTAAAAGTTGTTTATATTCAGTTTTTTCGATCGGCCTACCTTAAAAATCTAAGCACACGACAGCATACATTATATTTGGAGTTAGAACCAAAAAGAGGCATTATATACGATAGGAATTTAACCCCTCTAGCTGTAAATATCCATTATGATTCACTCTATGCGGCTCCGCAGGAAATAAAAGATATTGATTCTGCAGCATGCCGGTTATTTGAAGTTTTAGATATTGATACCAAAATTTTGTATAGAAAGCTAGATTCCAAGAAATTTTTTGTTTGGTTAAAACGCAAATTACCTTCGGAAAAAGCAGCGGCAATTAAAAGATTAGATATAAAAGGATTAGGTTTTATAAAAGAAAGCCGGCGTAGTTACCCTAATTTATCTATGGCAAGCAATTTATTTGGTTTTGCTGGTGTGGATAACGTTGGTCTTGAGGGGTTAGAGCTGTATTATGATCAGTATTTAAAGGGTCAATCAGGATGGCGCCAGGTTCTAAGGGATGGAAGACAGAATCTTGTTTTGAATGAAAATATAGTTAATCCTATTGATGGCTATAATCTGGTTTTAAATCTCGATGAGGCTATTCAGTTTGTTGTCGAACAGCAGTTAGATGAGGTAGTTTCTAAATATAAACCAAAGGCAGCAAGCGTGTTGGTTATGGATCCTTATACGGGTAGAATTTTGGCCTGGGCAGTAAGGCCAAATTATAATCTTAATAATCCTGGTAGTTTTGATTTTGATCAACGTAGGAATAGACCAATAACAGACATTCTTGAACCCGGTTCTGTTTTTAAGATTGTAACTGCATCTGCGGCCTTAGAAGAAGGTTTATTTGAAGAAGACAATAAAATTTTCTGTGAGAATGGCGAATATAGAATGGCCTCTCATAATTTTCATGATCATAAGCCTCATGGATGGTTGACTTTTGAGGATGTGGTGGTTAAGTCAAGCAATATTGGAGTTAGTAAAATCGCTCAGAAACTGGGAGAACAAAAGCTGTATAAGTATATAAAGGCTTTTGGGTTTGGGAATAAAACCGGAATTGACCTGTATGGTGAATTACCAGGCTTGACGAAAGAACCGCGTTTTTGGTCTAAGTTTTCCATTTTTTCTATCCCTATGGGACAAGAAATAGGCGTTACTGTCTTACAACTTTGCAGGTCGATTTCAGTTATTGCTAATGGAGGATATTTGGTCAAGCCGTTTTTGGTTTCTCGTATTCAGGATAACAAATTAGAGGCAATAAAGGTATTTAAGCCTGAATTTATTACTAGGGTGATAAGTGAAGATACGGCAAAAAGGATGAGAAAGATTTTACAAAAGGTAGTTGATACCGGTACTGGGATAATGGCTCGATTAAAAGATTATTCTGTAGGCGGCAAGACCGGCACTGCTCAGAAAATCGGAGAAGACGGAAAATATTCACATAAAAAGTTTGTTGCTTCTTTTGTAGGTTTTGCTCCTGTAGAAAATCCAAAGCTGGCTATTGCTGTAGTGGTTGATGAACCCAGTCCTTACTATTACGGCGGAGTAGTATCCGCACCTGTTTTTAAAAAGATTGCCGATTATTCGTTAAGGTATTTAGAAAGTAAAGAGAAAGAAAGATTACTGGTTTCTAATGCGGTTAGATAAATTAATTAAAGGCATTAAAGCTGAATTTGTTAATCAAGATAACTGTTTTAATATTGGTTCGATAGAGATTAAAGGCATTACTTTTGATTCGAGAAAAGTAAGAAAGAATTTCATTTTTGTTGCAATCAAAGGAAATTCTGAAGACGGCAGTAGATTTATCGCAGAGGCAATCGCCAAAGGAGCTCGGGCGATAGTAGCAGAATCAAATGTAAAAACAGAATATCTTAAAAAAATTATTTTTTTAAAAGTTGTGAATTCCAGACGGGCTTTGTTGATTTTAGCGGATAATTATTTTAATCATCCTTGTAAAAGGATAAAGCTTATTGGTGTTACCGGAACAAACGGTAAGACAACAGTAACCTATCTTATACAGTCGATACTACAAGCAACCGGCAGAAGATGCGGCGTTATCGGCACCTTGGGGGCTAGGTTTGATGGTAAAAGCGTTTCGCTTGAGAATACCACGCCTTCACCTTTGGAAATTTATTCCTTGATAGACAGGATGGTTAGTTCGGGGTATAGGTATTGTGTTTTAGAAGTTAGCTCACATGCCCTTATACAACAGAGAATAAACCCGAATGATTTTTATGCTGCAATTTTTACAAATTTAACCTGGGATCATCTCGATTATCATAAAAGTATGAAAAGGTATTTTCTTGCAAAGAGGACTTTGTTTACGGGATTAAGAAAAAATAATTTATCAATTATAAATTCAGACGATAGTTATTCCCTTAGGCTGAAAAGATTTTCTAGTAAAAGATTATCTACTTACGGATTAGATAAAAAAAGTGATTTTTACGCCAGCAATATTCAGCAAAGCAGAAAAGGATTATCTTTTGATATCCATTATAATAGTCAAGAGTTTAATTTAACTACCAATCTTTTAGGTGTTTTTAATGTGTATAATATCCTTGCAGGCGTTGTTTTTTGTATAAATGAAAAAATCCCCATAAAAAAAATACAACTGGCATTAAAGAAAATAAATATTGCCGGACGTATGGAGAGTGTCAATGTAGGAAATAATTCTTTTGGAGTTTTTATTGATTTTGCACATACGCCCGAGGCGCTTAAGAATGCAATTTTATCTCTAAGGCAGATAACAAAGGGTAATCTTATAGTGGTATTTGGATGTGGAGGCAATAGAGATAAGATCAAACGTCCAAAAATGGGAGAATTGTCAACAAAACTGGCTGATTTTGTAATTATAACTAGTGATAATCCGCGTTTTGAGAAGCCGGAAAAAATAATAGTTAACATTGTAAAAGGTTCCAAAAAAAAGAATTATAAAATCATTTGTGAAAGAAAGAAAGCGATTAAATACGCTTTATCGATAGCGAGAAAAGAAGATAATATTTTAATTGCTGGCAAAGGGCATGAAAATTACCAGATTATAAAGGCAGTCAGAAAACCATTTAGCGATAAGGAACAGATTAAAAAATGTTTGAAATCCAAGAAATATTAGAAGTATGTAAGGGGAAATTATTCTGCGGTGAATTTAGCGGTAAGGTAAAAGGCATCTCTATCGATAGCCGTACGATTAAAAAGGGGGATTTGTTTATTGCCATAAAAGGAGCAACCTATGATGGGCATGATTTTATAAATCAAGCAGTGAAAAAGGGTGCTTGTGTTATATTAGTCAGTAAGAAAGTTAAAACTAAAAGAAAAAATATTGTTTTGATTTCGGTTAAAGATACGGTTTCATCGTTAGCTGATTTGGCCCGATACTGGCGAGAGAAATTGAACCCAGTAGTCATAGCAGTTACCGGCACAAACGGTAAGACAACCACTAAGGACTTGATTTATGCTGTGTTAAAACAGCAGATACCGTCAATAAAAAGCGAGCTGACGCAGAATAATCATATCGGTGTTCCTCTAAATCTGCTTAAGATAAAAGCAAAGCATAGAGTAGCTGTCGTGGAGTTAGGCACGAATCATCCCAAGGAAATTGCGTATCTTTCCAGCATAACAAAGCCGGATATCGCAATAGTAACCAATATCGGTCCTGCGCATTTAGAGAATTTTCATACGCTAAAGGAAGTTTTAAAAGAAAAGTTTTCTCTCTTTAGACATGCAAAAGAGAATTCGATTTGCATAGTCAATAGTGATGATTTATTAATTAGCAAAACTTTGGGCACAAAGCCATTTTTTGGTAAAAGTATTATTTTTACATTCAGCAAAAACAGAAAAAGTGATTTTAAAGTAAGTCATATTCAGCGCAAGAATAATGGTCTATCTTTTAAGGTAGGTAAAAATAAGCTGTTTCTTGATACTCCCGCAGAGCATAATATTTATAATGCACTGATTGCTATTGCCTGTGGTAGAATATTAGGAATTGATTATAATAAGATAAGAAAAGCTTTAAAGGGATTTATTTTTCCCAGAGGGCGTTTTAATATCTTAAAAGCTGGTAAAGTAAGATTGATAGATGATACATATAATGCCAATCCAGTATCTGTAGAAAATGCTTTGGATGTTTTTTCTAATATGAGCTGTCAAGGAAAAAGGGTTTTTGTTTTTGCGGATATGCTGGAGTTGGGCAGTAAGGAACAATTTTTTCATTCTTTAATTGGGAAAAAAATTGCACAGCTTCCCATAGATATTTTGGTATGTATTGGTAAAAGAGCGAAGATTTCTGCTTTGGCTGCTTTAAATGAGGGGATTGATAAAAGTAGAGTATTTATTTGCAATAACCATAAAAAGGCAATAAAAGTAATTAATAGATTGATTTGTCCTCGAGATCTTATTTTATTAAAAGGATCCAGGAAGATGCGGCTTGAACAGTTAGTTAAATATATTAAAAAACCATAAATTAAATGTTTTATTACCTATATTATTTCTTTTATGATGTTTGGTCTCCTTTGAGGATATTTAAGTACATTACTTTGCGTGCTGCCGCAGCGGCAGTAACCTCTTTTTTATTAGTTGTGTTATGTGGACCATGGCTGATAAAAAAGTTGAAATCTTTTCGTGTGGGAGAAAATATCCGCAAAGAAGAATGTCCTGATCTTTATAAGATTCATGCCCATAAGCAAGGAACTCCGACAATGGGAGGAGTATTGATTGTTTTTAGTATACTTTTTTCTTTGATTGTTTGGGCTGATATAGCTAATAAGTATATTTTAATATCGGTTTTTGTGGCAGTATGGCTGGCTGCTCTTGGGTTTGTAGACGACTATATAAAGCTTAGGTATGGTCGTAGTTCATGTATGAACAAAAGGACAAAATTATTGTTTCAGGTGATAGCAGGTTTGGTATTGGGAATATTTGTTTATTTTGATGGCGGTTTAAGTACAAAATTATACATACCTTTTTTAAAGAACGTTTCTATAAATCTTGGTCTTTTATATATTTTATTTGTGATTATTGTTTTAAGTGGTTCGTCCAATGCGGTAAATTTGACTGATGGTCTTGATGGTTTAGCTGTTGGTAGTCTTGTCTTTGTTGCTGTTACCTACAGCGTATTATGTTATGTAAGCGGGAATGCTAGGTTTAGTTCATATTTATTTATTCCATTTATTCCTGATGCTGCGGAGCTTACCATATTATGTGCGGCTATAGCAGGTTCATGTCTAGGATTTTTGTGGTTTAATTGTTACCCCGCCAGCGTATTTATGGGAGATGTGGGTTCTTTATTTTTGGGCGGCTTAATGGGAACAATTGCTATACTTATCAAAAAAGAGGTGTTGCTGCTATTAGTTGGTTTTGTATTCGTGGTAGAAGCGCTTTCAGTAATATTGCAAGTTGCATCATTCAAGTTTAGAAAAAAAAGAATATTAAAAATTGCTCCTCTTCACCATCATTTTGAAAGGATGGGGTTGACTGAACCTAAGATAATAATCAGATTTTGGATAGTAGGAGCAATCCTTTCCTTCTTGACACTAGCCACGTTAAAGATAAGATGATATAATATATTATCTTTAATTTACCCAGCCTAATTGATATTTAGATGAAAGATTTATCAGGAAAAAAGATTGTTGTTGCCGGTTTTAGCTTAAGCGGTCTTGCTACTGCTAGATTTTTACAGAAAAGAAAAGCAAAGCTTTTTATAACCGATTCTACCGATACCGATCAAATACGGGAAAATCTTTGTAGACTTGAAGATAAAGATTTTAAAGTAGAGTTTGGTGTTCATTCAAAGAATTTTCTTAAGGAAAGCGAATTTATTGTTGTTAGCCCTGGCATAAGCAATGATTCTCTATTGGTTTCAATGGCTAGGGATTTAAAAATTCCTTTAATTAGTGAGATTGAACTTGCCTATAGATTTTGTCCTTGTGATATCATTGCCATAACCGGTTCTACGGGAAAAAGTACGGTTACTTCTTTGGTTGCGGATATGTTTAACCGCAGCGGTAGGAGAAGTTTTGCTTTAGGTAATATCGGTAATGTTTTTTCCGATTACGTAGATTCATTAAATAAAGATGATTTAGTTTGTCTGGAGGTTAGCTCTTTTCAGCTTGAACATATAGAAAAGTTTAGACCAAAGGTGTCTGTAGTATTGAATATATCTTCCAATCATTTGGATAGGCATAAGGATTTAGAAGAGTACCTGTCGATTAAGAAAAGAATCTATGCTAATCAAAAAAAAGAAGATTTTTTGCTGCTTAATTATCAGGATGAGCTGTTAAAAGGCTGTGAAAAGGAGGCTGTTTCTCAGATAATATTTTTTAACAGGCCTCAGGATAAGCCGCTTAATCCCAATTACAGCGTTATGTTAGAGATTGGTTCAATTTTTGGAATAGATAAAAATGTAATTTCACAGGCTTTTAAAGAGTTTAAGGTTTTAGAACATAGATTAGAATTTGTTAAACAAGTTAAGGGAATAGACTTTATTAATGATTCAAAGTCGACTACCGTAGATTCAGCAATTTGGGCTTTTGAAAACATAGATAAACCTATAGTGTTAATTGCCGGAGGCCGCGATAAGGGAGTTAATTATAAAAAGCTGCTTCCTTTGTTAAGCAAAAAGGCACGTGCCATAGTTTTGATCGGAGAGGCAAAAGATAAGATCAAGACAAGCTTTTCCGATTTATCTATTGCGATAAAATATGCTGATAATCTAAAAGATGCAGTCAGCCAAAGTGTTAATCTGGCAAAAAAGGGTGATTGTATTTTATTATCTCCGATGTGTTCAAGCTATGATATGTTTAAGAATTTTCAGGAGCGCGGTAATGTTTTTAAACAACAGGTTCTGAGTATAAAATGAGGCAGTTAAGAAAAAAGATATTTATTGTTGTTATAACTCTTGTTTGTTTGGGTGTGGTAGTTATTTATAGTGCTTCCAGTGTTTATGCTTTACAGAATATGTCTGACAGTATGTACTTTTTGAAAAGGCATATTTTTTCACTTGTTTTAGCTGTAATGTTATCTTTGTTTGTTATGAGTGTTGATTATAAGATATTTAGAAAGCTTGCTAAGCCTTTTTTGTTTGTTTCGATTGCACTTTTAGTTGTTTTGTTTATACCCGGTTTTAGTAAAGAAGTGGGAGGCGCTAAAAGATGGTTTAGGTTTTTCGGTTTTGGTTTTCAGCCTTCTTATTTTGCCCAGCTGGCATTGGTTGTTTATATCGCAGACTTTGCGTCAAGAAGAAAGGATTTGTCGAATAGTTTTTTTCTTGATTTTTTGCCTCCCGTTTTGATATTAGGTATAGTTGTGCTTTTGGTATTAGTTCAACCGGATTTAGGCACAGCCATTGCAATAGCTGTGGTTACATTCGTTATGTTGTTTGTATCCGGTGTAAGATTTAAGCATATAGTAGCTGTATTTTTGTTATCAGTTCCTTTTTTATATCTTTTGATTTTTAACGTGCCTTACCGCAGGAGAAGAATTATGAGTTTTTTAAATCCTTGGTCTGATCCGCAAGGCAGCGGTTTTCAGATAATACAATCTCAGATTGCTCTTGGTTCTGGCGGAATCTTAGGGGTGGGTTTAGGCATGAGTAAGCAAAAGTTGTTATTTTTGCCGGCAGCACATACGGATTTTATTTTTTCTATAATTGGAGAAGAATTAGGTTTGTTAGGAACATTAGGTACGATTTTACTTTTTTTTCTGTTTGCCTATTACGGGTTTAAGATTGCATATAACACAAGGGATAAGTTCGGTAGCCTTCTAGGTATTGGTCTTGTTCTATTAATTATTATCAAGGCTGTGATTAATATCGGCGTTTCCTGCGCCTTTTTTCCTACGAAAGGATTGCCGCTTCCGTTTATCAGTTATGGAGGATCGGCCTTAGTTATTGATATGATTAGTGTGGCATTGTTATTGAATATATCCAGGGCTAATTCATGAAAATACTGATTGCTTCAGGAGGGACCTACGGTCATTTATTTCCCGCGCTTAGCGTATCAGAAGTACTTTCTAAAGATGAGGCTAATAAAGTATTGGTTGTATTGGATAATTACAGGAATAGAAGTTTACCTGTTTTAAACAATGTTGAATTTGCTTATATTGATTCTATGCCGATAAAAATAGTTTTAGGTTTACAGTTTTTATATTCAATAGTAAAATTTATCCAAGGTATATTTCAATCTTTTTTTATTGTGGCTCGTTATAACCCGGATATCTGTATTGGCTTTGGCAGTTATGCTTCTTTGGGCATTGTTTTTGCAGCATACCTAAACAAGATACCCACCATTATTCATGAGCAGAATGTAAAGCCGGGAAAAGCCAATAGATTTTTAAGTTATTTTGTAAATAAAATCCTGTTAAGCTTTCCAAAAAGCCGGGATTATTTTAAAAAAGATAAAAAGATTGAACTTGTCGGTAATCCCCTAAGGCTGGATTTAAGGAAAGTTGATTTGTTAAAGGCAAAAAGCCATTTTGGCTTTAAGCAAGATGCGTTTGTTCTTTTGGTGACGGGGGGGAGTCAAGGTTCTTCAAAGATAAATAGTATTTTTATCAAATCTTTAGTATTGTTACCGAAAGAGCTTAAAGATAATCTTGCGATAATTCATATAGCCGGAGAAAAACAACGCTTGTTAGTTGAAAATAGATACAGGCAGTTTTCATTTAACGCGCGCGTGTATGGTTTCTTTGAAGATATGTCTTTTGTTTATTCAGCTTCTGATTTGGCAATTTCAAGGTCTGGTGCAATGACAGTTGCCGAATTAAGTTTTTTCGGGCTTCCGGCAATACTTATACCTTATCCGTTTGCGGGAGCACACCAGGTTCTTAATGCAAAGTGTCTTGCGGATAGTAGCAAAGTAGTTTTATTAGAAGAAGCAAACTTTTGTCCGAGTTGTTTAGCCGAGGCTATAACTGGTTTATTCTTTAATCGAGATAAAACTCAAGCAAGAAAAGCAGATGATGATATTGTCAATTCCAGCGCAGTAAAGATTGCAGTTTCATTAAATAAACTTTATAAGGAAAATCAGTCATGAAAAGAATATTGTTAATTATTTTGGTTATTTGTTTAATGGTTGTTTTTTTATCTTCTGGTTATTGTGCTTTAGGCAAATGGAAGCAGATTAAGACTTTACATTTTGTTATTTATTTCCAGGAAACTCCTCCTGGGTTTATTGATAAGGTAAAGGAACGAGCTGAGGATTATTATAGGGAAATAAATTTTAATATGGGTTTTTCTAGGTATGAATACTGGACATGGGATGAAAGATGCAAGATATATATTTATTCTAGCAAGGAAGATTATGTTGAATATACGGGTCAACCTAACTGGAGTGCAGGGTGTGCGGATTATAAAGAGCGTTCCATAAAAAGCTATCCTTTGGCATCCGGATTTATCGATACCTTGCTTCCTCATGAAATGGGTCATTTGATTTTTCGTGATTTTGTTGGGCATAGTAATACAGTTCCATTATGGTTAGATGAGGGGGTGGCTACATATCAGGAATTAGCTAGGCGCTGGGGCAGTAAAAGAACAGTTTTAAACTCGGTTAAAAACAATACGTTTATGACAGTGGAAGAGCTTACGAATATCGATACACGGAAATTAAAAAGTCGTACTCAAATAGAGCTTTTTTATGCAGAGTCCAGCAATCTCGTTTCTTTTTTGATCGAACGTTATGGAAAGGCAAAATTCAGGTATTTTTGTGAAGACCTGGGGAAAAGATATTCTTTAGAGAAAGCAATAGCTAACAATTATCCATTTAGAGATCTTAATGAGTTAAATAGTACATGGTTACGATATCTAAAATAAATAAAAACACAGGCTATATTCATTTAATCGGTATTGGTGGTATTGGGATGAGTGCCATTGCGCATCTTTTGTTATCCAGCGGATATAAAGTCAGTGGTTCGGATTTAAAGAATAGTAAGATTATATCTAGATTACGTTCGCGTGGAGCAAGGATTGTTCTTAGGCACAGTAAAGATAACATTAGAGATGATGTAATTTTAGTAGTTTTTTCTTCTGCTATCTCACTGGACAACGAAGAGCTTAAACAGGCATTAAGGAAAAATATTTCTGTGATGCAGAGAGCGAATTGTCTTTATGAGCTGATGCATAAGAAAAAAACTATTGCCATTACTGGTTCTCACGGAAAGACGACAACTACATCTTTAGTCTCGCATATATTGATTAATGCCCGGCTTGATCCATCGGTAATGGTTGGAGGAATACAGAAAAATATCAAAACCAATGCTGTTTTCGGTAAAGGAAAGTATTTTATTACAGAGGCAGATGAGAGCGACGGCACGTTTCTTTTGTATAGACCGGATTACTCTATAATTACAAATATAGACTATGAACATGTTGATTTTTTCAAAAGCTGGAAAAGGATAAAAGAGAAGTTTATTGAGTTTGCAAACAATACAAAAAGAACGGTTATATATTGTTATGATGATGTTAAATTAAGAAAATTATTAATCGGTCGGAATAAAAAAACTTTTAGCTATGGATTGAATCATCAGGCACAGCTTTATGCGGATAATATAGAGCTTAGTGGGTTAAATTCCCGGTTTGATGTTTTTTTAAAAAATAAAAACATCGGTATTATAAGTTTACCTTTATCCGGAGATCATAATATTCGTAATTGTCTAGGTGCTATTGGAATAGGTTTGCAATTAGGTATTGATTTCAGAACTATGCGCAAAAGTCTTAAGTCGATGAAGGGTGTTGAGAGAAGGCTTCAGGTAAAGCGTTGTAACGGATTTACGGTAATTGATGATTATGCCCATCATCCTACAGAGATACGTGCTACTTTAGAAGCACTTACTTCTTTTGAGTATAAGAGAATGATTGTTATTTTTCAGCCGCACAGGTTTACGAGAACTAAGTTTCTCTGGGACGATTTTAAAAACTGTTTTAGCAAAAAGGTAGACATGCTTATTATAACGGATATTTATTCAGCTGGGGAGAGTCCGATTGCAAATATTAATGCACAAAGGCTGGTTAAAGAAATTCTTTGTTTAAGAAAAAATACCTTCTATGTACAAAAAGATGATATCTGTGAAATGCTAGGAAGTATGTTTGAGCCGGGAGATATGGTGGTTACACTTGGAGCCGGAGATATCAATAAAGTTAACAATGAAATCGTTAAAATACTTAAAAAATAAGATTCGACGTAAAGAGCTTTTGTCGAAACATACCAGCTTTAGAATCGGCGGAAAGGTTGATTTTTGGTTTGAACCAGCCGATATAGAAGAGTTAAGGTATATTTTGGAATTTTCTCACAAGAAGAAACTTCCGCTTTTCGTCATGGGAGAAGGAAGCAATATCTTAGTTTGTGGTGGCAGGATTAAAGCGGTTGTAATCAGATTAAACAAACTAAATTTTATCGAAGTTGATAACAATCAAAAGACCATAACTGCCGCAGCGGGCGTAAGACTTTCGTCTTTGGTAAATAGTTCAGCCGAAAATAATTTTACAGGTTTAGAGTTTCTTTTTGGTATTCCCGGTTCCCTGGCAGGCGCCTTGGTTATGAATGCGGGTGTTTCTCGTCCTCAAAAGAAATGGATAGATTCCTGCGTTTTGGATATCTGCGTTATGGATTCTTTGGGAAGAATTAAGTTTTTAGATAGACACGAAGCCGGGTTTAGCTACCGACAGTCCAAATTGGATAAATTTATTATTCTTTTTGCAACGCTACAATTAAAGCGTTCTAGCAAAATTAAAATCAATAGACAGTTGAGCGTTTATAAGAAAATAAGGAAAAATAATACTCCTAATTATCCCAATGCGGGTTGCATATTCAAGAACCCAAGAAAGAATTTAAGTGCTGCTAAGCTCATCGATGGCTGTGGTTTAAAAAATGTATCTGTTGAAGGAGCTGTTGTCTGGAATAGGCATGCTAATTTTATTATTAATAGAAATAAGGCAACATATAGCGATATTATTAAATTGATGCATAAGATTATAAAGCGCGTAAGAAGCCGTTATAAAATTACCCTTATCCCAGAAATTAAAATATGGAAAAGTTAAATAAATTAAAGATAGCTGTATTGATGGGGGGAGTATCTTCTGAACGTGAAATCTCTCTTAAATCCGCAGATGCAGTTTGTCAGGCGCTTGGTTCTCTTGGTTTGAGTGTGGTAAGAATTGATATTGATTCCAAGGAAGAAAGTGATATTCGCACTAAAATAAAAGATGCGCGTAGTGATTTTGTATTTATTGCTTTGCACGGCGGTATGGGAGAAGACGGCTCGATTCAGGCTATAATTGAATCCTTAGGTATTGCCTATACGGGTTCAGGCGTACAGGCAAGTGCTTTGGCAATGGACAAACTTATATCCCGAAAGATCTTTAAGGATAATGGATTAGAAGTACCTGGTTATGTTTTAATAAAAGATAGACAGTATGATCCTATTGGCACAATTGAAGAATTCGGTTTTCCGATTGTAGTAAAACCTGTATCCCAGGGCTCGAGTGTGGGGTTACATATAGTTGACGAAATTAATTCTTTAAACTCTGCTATTCAGGATGCTTTTTTATTTGATAGCGAGGTATTATTAGAAAAATATATCAAAGGTAGAGAATTGACTGTTGGTATTTTAAATGAACGGGCCCTGACGATTGTGGAGATTAAGCCAAAAAGCAGGTTTTTTGATTTTAACGCAAAATATGGTTGTCAGCAAACAGATTATATCGTTCCTGCAGTGCTTACAGAAAAACTTGCTGAGAAAATTAAGCATGACGCTTTGCTTGCTCACAATAGTTTGAATTGTCGTGGGTTTAGCAGGGTTGATATGATATTGGATTATGATGGGAAACCGATAATCTTAGAGGTGAATACTATACCTGGATTAACCAGTACGAGTTTGTTGCCAAAGGCAGCAAAATCTCAAGGTATAGATTTTCCGCAGCTTTGTCTAAAAATTATTGAAACTTCGTTATATAATGATAAAAATAGACAGAAACAATCGCTTTAAGCAAATAATATTATTTCTTGTTTTTGGGTTAGTTTCAATCGGTATTATCTCGATATTGATATCCACTTGGTTTAAGCAATCAAGTTTTTTTAACGTTAAGAAGGTAACTGTTCTTAATTCAAAATACGCAAATTTTAAGTTTGATTATCTTAAAAATAGTAATATTTTCGAGCTTGATTTGAAAAGCCTTGAGCAGTTTATAGCCGATGATTATTATTTTATTGATTCAGTGAGGATTTCGCGATACCTTCCGGATCGGTTGATTATCCAGGTAGAAGAAAAAAATCCTATTGCTAGAATCCTTTTACGCGAAAAGAGAAAAAATAAGTATTATTCCGTAGATAAACACGGGATGCTTTTACCGGTTGAAATATATAAGAGTGACGAACCAGTGGTGCTACTTGGTTTTCATAGGCTTTTAAAAGCACCAAATATAGGTAAAGTTTATTATTATGATGAATTAAGTATATGTTTGGATTTTATCATACGCCTTAAGGAAGTAGTAATTCCTGATTCTTTAAGATTAAGATGCATAGATTTTAAAAATAGGAATAATATATCTATTTTATTCTGTATTAGTTCTGGAAAAGAAAAAAATGATTTGAAAAAAACGTGCATAAAAGTTGTTTTTATCCTAAAGGATATTAATGAGAAAACTGATCTTTTAGTCAATGTATTGAATTCTTTGGTTGATAAACTGAATAAAATAGATTATATTGATTTAAGATTTAATGAGCCGATTGTAAAAGAAAGTAATTAAACTGTATGAAAAGTATTTGTTCTATAGATTTAGGTTCGTATAAAATAAAGGGCTGTCTGGCTACGGTTAATAAAAGGCTGGAGATGGTAGATATTACTTTTAAAGAAATTCCTTCCCGTGGCATAAAACAGGGGATGATAAAAAACATATCCGAATTGAGCGAGTCAATAGCTTTGCTTATGGATTGCCTGCAGGAAAAAAAGAAGGCTAGGATTGACAAAGTTTATGTCGGTATAAACGGGCTTTGTCTGAATTTTTGTTCTGTTGAGGCAGTAATTCCTTTAACCGAGAGGGCAAATAAACTTGTGGATAAAAATGATTTAGAAAGAATTGAGAAATACGCAAGTAATATCCATGTGAAGTTTAATGAGGAATTATTGCATAATTTGCCGCAGTTTTACGTTTTAGATGATAATAGGCTTATTGATCCTATAGGACTTTATGGACATTGTTTGCAGATGCAAGCAATGTTTGTTTTGATGAAAACCAGCATTATGGATAGTTTGATAAAGGCTTTTTCGCAATCAGGCGTTGATGTTGATGAATTTGTCTTTTCAGATTATGCGGCATCTTTCTCCGTTTTGGATAAGGCAGATAAGGAAAAAGGTTGCGTTCTTTTAGATATCGGTAGTGAACTTACTCATGTGATTGTTTTTGAAGAGGGCAGGATCTCTGCTGTCAGGGTATTGAGTGTTGGGTCAAATTCGATTACTGAAGATATTGCAAAAGAAATCAATATAAGCTTTGATTTGGCTAATGATTTGAAAGTTAGTCATGGCAGCGTGGCAAAAGAAGTCAGTGAGAGCGATAAAGAAATACTTGTAAAAATCAGTTCTACTTATAAAAAAATCAATAAGGTCAATCTTAATCTAGTTATAGGCGCAAGCACGGATCGTCTTTTAAACGAAATAAAATCCAGCTGTGTTGATATTGTTGATTTTCCTCGGATTAATAAGGTTGTTGCTATTGGTGAAGGGGTTCTTTTAGACGGGTTTTTGGAAAAGATTGAATCACTGTTTGGAATTACTGTTGTTCTGGGTCAATCTAAAGAAAAAAGTTCACAGATTGCATCAAAATATCCTACTTTTTGTATATGTATGGGCATATTGCGTTATAGTTTAAATGATTACATAGAGAACAAAAAAAGCTTTTATGAACGTTTTTCCCCAGTTGGAATCTTTAATAAACTTAAATTGATTTACCAGGAGTATTTTTAAAACCCGTCTTTTTGCTTAACTTATTGACAGCGCAGGAGTTTTATGTTAATTTAATTCGATGATAGCTGCTAATTTACTCAACTTAAGAAGAAAAATTAAGGGCATTTGCGAAAAATGCAACCGAAACTATAACGATATCAGGCTGGTTGTGGTAACCAAGACTGTAAAGCAGGAAGCAATAAAGCAGGCTATCTCAAGTGGAATGCATGAAATAGGCGAAAATTATATCCAGGAAGCTAATAAGAAGTTTGGATATTTAAAGGATAATGCGCTTAAATGGCATTTTATTGGAAAACTACAGAAAAATAAGAGCAAATACGCTGTTAAGATCTTTGATTTGATTCATTCTGTGGATAATCTGGATTTGGCAATAGAGATTGATAAACAGAGCCGTAAGCTTAATAAGATTCAGAATATTTTAATACAGGTTAATGTTTCCGGATGCGCGAGTCAAAACGGCGTAAACATTAAGGAAGTATTTGAGTTGGTAGAAAAGGTAAGCGAATTAAAAAATATTAGACTTCAGGGTTTGATGATGCTGGCACCTTTTTTTGAAGTTGCAGAAAGAACAAGGCCTTTTTTCAGGAAGCTACGCGAAATAAAAGATGAGATTAATTCAATCCATGCAGATAGATTGAACCTGAATATTCTTTCTATGGGGATGACCTGGGATTTTCGTATTGCTTTAGAAGAGGGTTCTAATATGCTTAGAATTGGCAGGGCAATTTTTGGAGAAAGAACATGAAGAAGATAATTGGATTTATTGGTTGCGGAGTTATGGGAGAGGCAATATTGCGTGGATGCAAAAAAGATAAGGATTTTAAGTTCGTAGCTATTGATAAAGTTAAGACTACAGAAGCTTTATTCTGCCGAAACCATAAAGCTAAATCAGCAAACAGCATTAAGGATATTGTAAAATTAGCTGATGTTATTCTTATTGCTGTTAAGCCGCAGGATATAGATAATGTTTTACTGGAGATAAAAAAAGCGCTACCGGATTTAAAGAAAATGCCGCTGGTAATTTCCATTGCAGCCGGTATTACTACTAAATATATCGAACACTGCATAGGTTTTAAACTAAAAGTAGTGCGTGCCATGCCGAATATGGCGGCTATATTGGGGGAAAGCGTAACTGCTTTAAAAAAGGGACGCTTTGCTAATGTTAAAGATTTAGCAATAGCAAAAGACATATTTGAAAAAGTTGGTTTAGTTATTGAGGTAAAAAAAGATGAAGATATTGATATTGTCACAGCTTTATCCGGAAGCGGACCAGCATATTTATTTTATATAGTTGCCGCTTTTATGGCTGCTGCAGAATATATGAAGTTTGATAAGAAAAAAACAGACGAGCTCATATTTAAGACTTTGATTGGTTCTGCAGAATTATTAAAAGAGAATAAATTTAATACTAAAAAACTTGTTGCTAAAGTTGCTTCAAAAGGCGGTACTACTGAGGCAGCTTTAAAGGTGTTTAAAAAGAAAAAATTAAATAAGATTATCTCTGATGGTATATTAGCTGCTTTTAAACGAGCGACAGAGTTATCTCGATAGGAGGAACAATGATTAAGGTTGGCATAATCGGAGGAAGCGGGATATATGATATTGATGGCCTGGATAATATCAAGGAGGTGGAAGTAAATACCCCTTTTGGCAAGCCGTCGGATAAATTTATTACAGGAAATCTGGAAGGTAAGGATATTGTATTTTTACCAAGACATGGAAGGGGGCATTTGGTTTCTCCTACGAACATAAATTATCGCGCCAATATATTTGCGATGAAAAAACTTGGTGTTGAATGCATTATTTCCGTGACTGCCTGTGGAAGTTTAAAAGAAGAGCTTAAGCCAATGGATTTTGTCGTGGTGGATCAGTTTGTGGATAGGACTAATCATTCACGGGAAATGTCATTCTTTGATAATGGTATAGTGGCCCATATTATGTTTGCACATCCGGTATGTAAAAGTCTCAGTGAGCTTATTTATAAAAGCGGAAAAGATTTAGGTATTGATATGCACGAAAAAGGCACCTATATTAATATGGAAGGGCCGGCTTTTTCTACATTGGCAGAATCTAAACTCTACCGCAGTTGGGGGATGGATATAATCGGAATGACCAATATGCCTGAGGCAAAATTAGCCAGAGAAGCTGAGATTTGTTACGCTACTTTAGCTGCTGTTACCGATTATGACTGCTGGCATCCTGAGCATGATAATGTTACTACAGAAATGGTTATAAATAATCTTATTAAAAATATTGAAAATGCAAAGAAAATCCTAAAACAGGTTATTAAATCTATGCCGGAAACGAGAGTATGCGTTTGTAAAGATTCGCTTCAGAATGCGATAATTACCGATAAGAAGAAGATTCCCGAATCCGTAAAAAATGATTTATCAATTTTAATTGGAAAGTACCTATAGATAAAATGGATTATAAAAAAACATTAAATCTTCCCAAGACAAAATTTCCGATGAAGGCTAATCTGCCGATTTCTGAGCCGATGATTTTAAAACACTGGCAGGAAATAGGGATATTTTCTTTAATCAGCAGTAAAAAAAATAATAGCGAAAAATATATCCTGCATGACGGACCACCGTATGCAAACGGTAATATTCATTTAGGCCATGCCTTGAATAAGATTTTAAAAGATATGATTATTAAGTTTAAGTCTATGCAGGGATTTGATACTTATTATGTACCTGGATGGGATTGTCACGGGCTTCCTATAGAACACCAGCTGTTTAAGGAACTAGGCATTAATAAGGCAGAGATAAGTCAGATTAAATTCCGTAAAAAAGCATATCGTTTTGCTGAGAAATTTGTAAATCTGCAGCGTGAACAGTTCAAGCGTCTTGCTGTTTTTGCAGATTGGGACAATCCTTATCTTACCATGGCGCCGAGTTATGAAGAATCAATTATTACTTCATTCGGCAAGATAGCCCAAAAGGGGTATATCTACCGCGGGTTAAAACCGGTTAACTGGTGCAAGAGCTGTGAAACAGCCCTTGCCGAGGCGGAAGTTGAATATAAGGATGTAACTTCTGCGTCTATCTATGTAAAGTTCAAGCTTGAAGACTGTGATAGGTTTAAAGATAAAACCTATTTACTTATCTGGACAACAACACCTTGGACGCTTATTGCTAATGTTGCAGTTGCTGCGCATAAGGATTTAGTTTATGTGTATGTACGCTTGGGTGATGAATATTTGGTTATGGCAAAAGATTTATTAGGCAGCGTGTTAGAAAAATCAGGAAAAACAGAATATGAGGTTATTGAGGAATTTAAAGGAAATGAATTAGAAGGTTTGGGTTACGCGCATCCTTTTATAAATCGTAAAGGCAAGATTGTGACTGCTGATTATGTTTCTAAAGAAGATGGTTCTGGTTTAGTTCATATTGCCCCTGGTCATGGAGCAGATGATTATCTGGTAGGGTTAAAATATAAGCTTAATATGATTATGCCTGTTGATGAAAAGGGATGTTTTGATGATTCTGCTGGAGAATTTACCGGATTAAGCGTCAATAAGGCAAATACGGCAATAATCGAAAAGCTTAAAGACGAAGGCTATCTATTAACAAGTGAAGAAATTACGCATTCTTATCCTCATTGCTGGCGTTGTAAACAACCGATAATTTTTCGTGCCACCAAGCAGTGGTTTCTGTCTTTAGAAAAAGATTCATTGAGGCAAAGACTTATTGAGATAGTTGAAAAACAGGTTCGTTGGGTGCCTGATTCCGGTAAGGAGAGAATAAAGTCGATGCTGGAAACGCGTCCTGACTGGTGTCTTTCCCGGCAGAGATACTGGGGTGTACCGATTCCTTCATTAGTCTGCGTTAAATGTAAGAATGAGTTTTTAGACGAAAAATTTATTGAGCAGTTTGCAAAACTGGTTTCAAAAGAGGGTACTGACTGTTGGTTTCAAAAAGAATTAAAAGATTTTATGCCGAAAGATACGAAATGCCCTTGTTGCGGTGGTCAGGATTTAGTTAAGGGAACGGATATTTTAGATGTTTGGTTTGATTCAGGTGTGAGTCATCAAGCAGTTTTAAAAAAGAGAGCCGAATTAGGCTCCACGCCTTGCGCGCTTTATCTTGAGGGTTCTGATCAGCACCGGGGATGGTTTCAATCTTCTTTGATACCTTCGGTCTGTATTGATAAAATCCCTCCTTTTAAAAGCGTGTTAACCCATGGATTTGTTGTTGATGGTCATGGGAGGAAGATGTCAAAATCTTTAGGTAATGTAATTTCACCGTTTGACATCATCAAAGATTACGGTGTGGATATTTTAAGGCTTTGGGTTTGTTCGAGTGACTATAATGAAGACATCAGGATCTCTGCGGAGATTATTAAAAGGTTATCTGAGGCATACCGAAAGATTCGTAATACCACAAGGTTTATTTTAAGCAATCTTTATGATTTTGATTTTGATAAACGAAATCTGGACTACAGGCAGTTTTCAAAAATCGATAAATGGATTTTATTCAAACTTAGCTATACAATAAACAAAGTAGAAGCTCATTATGATACTTTTGAATTCCATAAGGCATTTAAGGAAATTTATAATTTTTGCAATATTGATTTGTCTATGTTTTATCTGGATATGGTAAAGGGAAGGCTTTATACCTATGCCAATGATTCTTTTAAGCGGCGCATGACTCAAACTGTAATTTTTGAAATAGTTAATTCGTTGTTGCGTTTGATTGCACCTGTTTTAAGTTTTACGGCAGAGGAAATCTGGCAGTATATTCCAAAGCCAACTCCGGAGAAAGAAATAAAAAGTATTCATCTTCTTGATTGGCCTAAGGAAATTTTAGGTAGGAAAATTTCTGAAATAGCAAGAGAGCTGAAACCGCTGGAAGAGGATTTGGATGTTATCTTAAGGCTTTTGCCTGACGTGGCTTTGGCTTTGGAAGAGAGAAGAACTGTCGGAGCAATCGGTAGTTCTTTCGATGCAAAAATAAAGTTGTTGACAAATGATGAAATTCGTTATAAATATTTAACATCTTTAAGTGACGGATTAAGCGAGATTTTTAAGGTTTCGCAGGTGGAGATAGAAAAAACGTCCGATGATAGCGATAAATTAGAAACACTAGGAAAGTCAAGCGGGTTTAAGGATATAGTTTTTGTTGTAGATAAAGCAGATGGAAAAAAATGCGTACGCTGCTGGAATTATACGCTTGATATTGGGAATGATGCAGAACATAAAGAAATTTGTGCTAATTGTATAAATGCAATAAAAAAGGCGGAAAAAAATGAAACAATTTAAAATGAATAAGGCTGATCTTAAGAAACATAAGGAAATTTTATTAAAAAGGAAAGAAGAGATTGTTGAGCAGATTGAACATATCTCACGGGATACCCTGAAACTTTCACAGAAAGATGCTTCAGGGGATATTTCTGGATATGCTTATCATATGGCAGATTTGGCAACAGATTCTTTTGACAGAGAATTTTCTTTGGGGCTAGCATCTAACGAGAGACAGTTGCTTTATGAGATAAACGATGCCTTAAGAAGAGTTGAAGATGGCTCTTTTGGTAAGTGCAGTGCTTGCGATAAACCAATTCCCAAAACACGATTAAAAGCAATTCCTTATAGTAAGCTTTGCTTGAAATGCCAAAAGCTACAAGAGAAATCATAAATAAAGCTTATTGTAAAAACACGTTTCTTGTTTTATTTTGTGTATTGATAGTCGCTTTTGATCAATATACCAAATCTCTTGCTTTAAAATACCTATCTTTATTAAGGCCTCAGGAAGTTATCCATAAAATATTTTATCTGACGTTAAGCTTTAATACCGGAGTCGCATTCGGTATGTTTAAAAACCAAACAATATTTTTTGTGGTTATTTCTTTTATTGCCGCGATAGTAATTATTATAAATATTTTACGCAGCAAGAATTTTATTGAGAATTTAGGATTTATTTTTATACTTGCTGGTGCAATCGGTAATTTGATTGATCGTTTAAGGTATGGTTTTGTCGTAGATTTTATTGATTTTGTTATTTGGCCGGTTTTCAATGTTGCCGACAGCTTCATAACTATAGGCGCTTTTATAATTATTTTTGTTACCTTTTTTACTAAACCAAAACAATACAAAAGTTAACAATGAAACGTTTCGAGTTATTTGTAGAGCCAATAGATAAAGAAAAAAGAATCGATACTTATTTAACTGACGTCTTGGTTAAGTACGGGGTATCAAGGAGTCTTATTAAGGAATTGATTAAGGAAAAGAAAGTCATTTTAAACAACAAGAAGGCTTTTAAGGTACATTATAAAGTACGGGAAAATGATCGAATATTGATTGATGTTCCGGAAAAAGGGAAGATTGATCTTCAGCCGCAAGAAATTAATTTCGATATTGTTTATGAAGATGATAATTTAATCGTAGTAAATAAGCCAATTGGTTTGGTGGTTCATCCTGCGCCAGGAAATATTGATAGGACTTTGGTAAACGCATTGTTGTTTCATACAAATAAACTCTCTAATATAAATCCTGATAGGCCGGGTATTGTGCATAGGTTGGATAAAGATACTTCTGGTCTTCTTGTTGTTGCAAAAGACAATAGTACTCATCTTGATTTATCACGTCAATTTGCCCAGAGGAAAGTGAAGAAAATGTATGTGGCGGTAGTAGAAGGAGAAGTGGAGTTTGCTGAGGGTGTAATTGATATACCTATTTCGCGCAACCCCAGGGACTTTAAAAAAATGCGTGTCTCTTTCCACGAAGATGCAAGGAAGGCAAAGACTTTTTATAAAGTTCTTTGTTCAAATAAAAATTTTACGCTTCTTGAATTAAAACCTGTTACGGGAAGAACCCATCAGTTGAGGGTGCATATGCGTTATTTGGGCTATCCGATTTTAGGGGATGCTAAATATTCGAATAAAAAAGGCTATGCTCGGCTTTTTCTTCATGCAAAGTATTTAAAGTTTATGCATCCGGTCAAAAATAAAGTTATGGAGTTTAATCTTAAGATTCCAAAGAAGTTTAAGGAGTTTTTTGACAATAAAATATCTTGAAAATTAGTTCCCCAATGCTATAATATTTATAAGGTAAGGAGGTTTTAATGAATAAATCAGGAAAAATTACAGGAATTATATTTATTTTACTTATCGTCATTTTGGTTTCTGCTGCCGGTTATTTATTTTTTCAGTGGCAACAGGAAAAGCAGCGCGGGGATGCTTTGCAGGTAAAAGTTTTATCATTAGAAACGGAAAAAAAAGCTTTAGTCAGTAAATATAGAATTACTCTTGTTAAGCTAGAGGAATTGGATGTCCAGTTAAAAGAAAAGGATTTAAAGGCGCAGGCCTTAGAAGAGAATTTGCGTAGCGCCGAAGAGTTGAGAAAAAAAGCCATAGAAGACGTAAACGCGATTCATCAGCAGATGGCAGAAGCTGAGAAAGCAAAGAAAGAACTCGAGATCCAGTTAAATCAGACCAAAGAAGAATTAGATTCCTTAAAGTCAAAAATGAACGTAATCCATGAATCTAGTAAGGTTGAAACCCAAGAGCAGATTTATTCTTCAGCGGAAGACGTGGATTTAGAAAAAATTGTAGTTTCTTCGAATGAAAGCCTTCAGGCTAAAGACGCTCGGGTTTTGGTTGTAAATAAAGAGTATGATTTTGTAGTTCTAAACCTTGGTAAGCACGATGATATTGCAATAGGAGATATAGTTCAGGTAATAAGAGGCGATGCTATTATTGGTTCTTTGGAAGTTGAGGAAGTTAGAGAAACTATGTCTGTTGCCAGATTCTCCACAGAAGGTTTAAAAGAACAGATAAAAGAAGGCGATTTACTAGCTTTATAAATTTATAGTGCCAGTCCTAATCCCAAAGTTAAAAAAACTTAGAGGAACAGTAACTTTCCCCGGCGATAAGTCTATAGCTCATCGCGCAATAATAATAAGTTCTATTGCTAAAGGTAGATGCGTGATAGAACATTTTCCTTTTAATAATGATTGTCTTACCACGCTGGAAATCTTTAAATTACTGGGTGTAAAAATAAAGGTTATAAAAAATAAAGAAAAAATTATTGTTTATGGTCGGGGAATTGGAAATTTAAAAAAGCCACAGAAAAGTTTATACTGTAAGTCTTCTGGCACCACTATTAGGCTTCTTGCCGGTATTTTGTCTGCTCAAAGATTCAATAGTAGTTTAACAGCAAGTAAGACTTTATCTAAAAGACCGATGTTGCGCATCACAAGGCCGTTAAGGTTGATGAGCGCTGATATAAAGGGAAAGTTGAGGCAAAAAGAAGAATACCCGCCATTAAAGATTAAAGGTAAAAGTCTTAAAGGGATTTATTATAAATTGCCTATAGCCAGTGCGCAGATAAAATCAGCAATTTTTCTTGCCGGTATATATGCCAGCGGGAAAACAACTGTGGAAGAGGTTTTTGCTTCTCGTGATCATACTGAACGTATGCTTAAAATTTTCAAAGCGCGCCTTACCAGAAAAAATAGAAAAATTACAATACATAAAGTCAAAGAGTTGATTGCTGTAAAGAGCTTGTTTATTCCTGGAGACATTTCTTCTGCGGCTTTTTTTATCGTTGCTAGTTGTATTTTACCGGGTTCCAGAATAAAAGTGCGCAATCTTGGTATTAATCCTACTCGTAGCGGTATAATAAAAGTATTAAAACGCATGGGTGCAGATATAGAAATAACCAGGAAAAATGACAAGGTTGAACCTGTTGCTGACTTGGATGTCTGTTATTCGCCGCTTAAGGCAACAAAAATAAAAGTTAAAGAGATACCTTTGTTGATAGATGAGGTGCCTATTTTAATGGTGGCGGCATGCTTTGCAAAAGGAACAACTATCATAGAGGGCGTTAATGAGTTACGTGTCAAGGAAACCGATCGTGTAAGGTCTATGGTGGATAATTTAATTAAGATGGCAGCAGATATAAAAATTGTGCGTAAGAATAAAAGGCAGGATTTGGTTATAAGGGGAGTAAGAAACCTTAAAAGCGCTAGCTTAAAGAGTTTTCAGGATCACAGAACTGCTATGAGTTTGATTATAGCTTCTTTGGGGTTAAGTAAGGCAGCCCGTATAGATAACTTAAGCTGTATAAATAAGTCTTTTCCTGAGTTCTTCAAGATTCTTAAAAAGCTTAAAAGTTAATAAAATTATGATTGACAACAGGTTTTGACTCTGATATATTTAACACATTAAACAATTGGAGTTAAAAATGGCAAGAGGAAGATTCCGAAATTTCAAGTTGGTAGAACGTGGTAAAGACTTCCTGAGTTATCTGTTAGGTCTTTTTTCTAATGATATGGGTATTGATTTAGGTACTGCAACTACTTTAGTCTATGCTAAGGGAGAGGGTGTTGTTTTATGTGAACCTTCTGTAGTTGCTGTAGAAAAAGGAAAAAATCATGTTTTAGCAGTTGGCCAAGAGGGTAAGCGTATGTTAGGTAGGACTCCTGGTAATATCATTGCCATAAGGCCGATGAAAGATGGAGTTATTGCTGATTTTGAGATAACTGAGGCAATGCTTCGTTATTTTATAAAAAAGGTTCATAATCGTCAGGTTTTGGTAAGACCCAGAATGGTTATTGCTATTCCCTCGGGTATTACAGAAGTGGAAAAAAGAGCGGTTAAAGATTCTGCTGAACGTGCTGGTGCACGTGAGGTATATTTGGTGGAAGAGCCTGTGGCCGCAGCAATTGGTGTGGGGCTTCCCATATCAGAGCCGACCGCAAGTATGATTATAGATATTGGTGGCGGTACAAGTGAAATTGCAGTTATTTCTTTAGGAGGCATAGTTAATTCAAAGTCTATTCGTATTGGCGGCGATGAAATGGATCAGGCTGTAAGTGAATATTTAAAAAAGACCTATAATCTGATGGTTGGTGAGCGTACCGCAGAAGAAATAAAGATAAAAATTGGTTCGGCTTTTTCTTTGGATGAAGAAAAAAGCATAGAGGTAAGAGGTCGCGATCTGATAGTGGGGCTTCCAAAAACTGTTACGATTACCTCAGAAGAAATCAGAGATGCGCTTAAAGAAACTATTAGTGCTATTATTGATGCAGTTAAGATGGTTTTGGAGAGAACTCCGCCGGAACTTTCCTCTGATTTGATAGAATTAGGTATTGTTATGGCTGGAGGAGGGTCACTTTTAAAAGGGTTGGATAGAATAATCTCTGATGAGACTGGTCTCCCTGTTCATATAGCAGATGACCCTATAACAGCGGTTGTTTTGGGTACAGGCAAGATACTTAATGAAATACGTTATTTAAAAAGAGTTACCGTCCCTTCACGTATTGAAATCTAAAAAAATGTAGTGAAATTAAAGAAGAAAAACCTCGCTGTTTTTTTTGCAATAACAATTCTAGCTTTATTTATTCTTCCTTTTTTTTCTTTTCTAAAGACTCCGACACACATTGCGCTTAAGTATCCTTTATATGTTGTGAAGTTTTTTCAACAAGAGGTAAAGGCTTTTTTTATGTTTCACGTGAACATGCAGGAAAACAAGCGGTTAAAGGTGCAGCAGAATAAACTTATTCATAGAATTATAATGCTTAGGGAGTTGGAAGCAGAAAATAACAGACTTAAAGACCTTTTGGATTTCACTCAGCGTCAAAAGGGTGAGTTTATTTATGCCAGGGTTATTACCAGGGATTCATCGAATTTAGTATCCAGTTTATTAATCGATAAAGGTACATTAAGCGGCATAAAAGATGGAATGCCGGTAGTTAATAATTTAGGACTTGTCGGTCGTGTTACCCAGGCAGGTGTTTTTACCAGTAGGGTGGTATTGATTAACGATACTAGGCTTTTTGTGCCAGCAATAATCCAGCGCAGCCGTATTCAGGGTTTAGTTTCTGGAAGGCTTGACGGTAATCTGGCAATGAATTATATAGAAAAGGATAGCGATATTGCTTTAAAAGATGTTGTTGTCACTTCCGGTCTTGTTGAATCTGAAGCTAAAAGCATATATCCCAAAGGTATTCCTATCGGAGCGATTGTTCAGATTGTTCAGGAATCAAAGGGTGGGATGCTTACCGTATACATAAAGCCTTTCATTGATATTAATTCTCTCGAAGAAGTCTTGATAATAAAATAATTATTATGAGATTTATCGAACAATTATCGAAAAGAATTAAACAGATTTTAAAAAATAACGGATTTAATTTTTCTCTTGTCAAAAGAGACAATTTATTAAAGCTTGTCACGCTTACGATTTTATTACTGGTTTTTGAAAATAGCTTCCTGGAATGGTTTAAAATTTTTGGCGTTAGGCCTAATCTTGCTTTATGCCTTATTGTTTTTTTAAGTTTTACTCAAGAGTCTGCGGTAGTTTTATTGGTTGTGCTTTTAGCTGGGATTATTAAGGATAGTTTTTCCGGATTCATATTCGGATTAAACTTGATTACTTTTTTTTCTACAATGTTTTTATGCTTTGAGATAAAAAGAAGATTATTTGTGCAGAAAATCATTATATTTATCCTGGTCGCTTTATTGGGAATATGGATATCCTTTTTTATCTTTTGCTTTTATTCTTTTATTTATGAGTTAAATTATAATTTCTTTAGAGTGTTTTTTATGACGTTTATGGAGTCTTTGTATAGTTGTGCAGTATTTTATTTAATATTAAAATATTTAAGAAAATGCGTACCAGGTCTGTTTATCTGATATTTTTAGGAATTTTTTCTTTTATCGTCTTAGGACTGTTTTATGCCCAGGTCATTAGAGGCAATCACTATTCAAGGCTTAGTTACCATAATTATATCCGTATTTTTCCCGAGGAAGGCATAAGAGGTAGAATTTTAGATAAAGATAATCGTCTGATTGCTGAGAATCAGGTTAGTTTCGATTGCTATGTTAATCTTAGGCAGACTGGGGATGAAGTAATTTCGTTTTTAAGCAGACATCTGGATCTTTCCAAACAAGAGATAAAAAGAAAGATAAAAAGAAATCTAAAATCTCAAGACTTGCCTGTTTTAATATATAAAGGTCTATCCAAAGAAAAAGCGTTTCTTATAAAAGAAAATTCTTTAAGCTATCCAGCAGTTTTAGTTAAGTTTAATCATTCGCGGTTTTATCCTTATGCAGAAGCTACAAGTCATATCAGCGGGTATTTAGGGCAAATCAGCAAAAGTTTAATTACAAAATTAAAGGATTATGGTTACAGTACGCAGGATTTTATCGGTTATGGCGGAGTGGAACAGGCAATGGATAAATTTTTAAGATCCGAATCTGGGGGTAGTCAGATTCAAGTTGATTCTCGTGGTAGACAGATTGCACTTTTAGGTTTTAAGGCTGCCAATGATGGTTTGGATGTTAGACTCACCGTGGATGTGAGAATGCAGACGATCGCATACAATGTACTAAAAAAATATAAAGGGGCGATTGTAATACTTGAGCCTGATACGGGTAAGGTTTTGGCAATGGTTAGTAGTCCTGCCTTTGATGCCAATGTGTTTATTCAGGGTAAGGATAGCCATAAAATCAGTGAGATATTAACTGATAAGAATTCTTGTTTGTTAAATCGGGCAATAAGCGCATCTTATCCGCCAGCATCGATCTTTAAGTTGGTTGTGGCTTCATCTGGTTTGGATAATAATAAGATTAGTCTTGAGGATACATTCAATTGTAATGGAGCTTTAAGGATAGGCAATAGAAGTTTTAGTTGTTCAGGGGTTCACGGTGTACAGAATTTGGAAGATGCTATTGCTAATTCCTGCAACGTGTTTTTTTATAATCTAGGTTTAAGAATTGGAGCACGGGCCATAATTGAAGCTGCACATAGGTTTAGACTTGGCAAAAAGACCGGAATAGATCTGCCATATGAGGTAAGTGGTTTTTTGCCCAGTCTTTTATCGAATAAGCTGCTTTTAAAAAAGTGGTATTCAGGAGATACTGCTAATATTTCCATAGGCCAGGGTGAGTTACTTGTTACACCTTTACAGGCAGCGCGTCTAATTTCGATTTTTGCTAATTACGGTAAATTGGTTAAACCTTATATTATCGAGAGTATTGCTGGTGTAGATAATTTTTTGCCTCAAGTTACAAAATTGGATTTTGAAAAAAATGTAATTGCTACGGTAAGATCAGCCTTACGTAGGACTGTAACCGATACAAATGGAACTGCGAAAATAATGAATATGAATAGATTGTCAGTTGCCGGTAAGACTGGTACAGCGCAGGTAGGAAACAAACGTTCCCACGGTTGGTTTGTTGGTTTTGCACCTTATGATGAGCCTAAGATTGCTTTTTGTGTATTCTTAGAAAACGCCGGTTCTAGTTATCGTTCTTGTCAGGTTGCACGAAAAATGTTGGAGTTGTTTATAAAAGAAAATTTATTATGAGAAAGAATTTTTCAATAATACTGATTCCGGTTGTTATTTGTCTTATTGGTATATTTTCCATTTATACCAATACCTATTTGAGTGATAATTTTGTTGTAGGTTCGAGTTCGTTAATAGATAAAATTAATAGTTTTTTTAATATATTAGTCGGTAAACAGATTGTTTGGCTTTTAATAAGTCTATGCGTATATTGGCTGGTTAGCTGTATTTATTACCGTAGGCTATATGATGTAGCATATTTTCTTTATGCATTTTTATTGCTTTTGCTTGTATTTGTTTTTGTGTTAGGGATAGTTAGGCTCGGCGCGCAACGGTGGTTAAAGATAGGATTTTTTAATTTCCAGCCATCGGAATTTGCTAAAATATGTATTGTGTTAGTGATGGCAAGGTATTTTGATTACAGGCGGTTAAAAAATATTAAATTATTTGATGTTGATTTTGCAAGAGGTTTTGTTTTGCCTGTTGTGATAGTAGGTATACCTTGTTTTCTAATCGCCAAGCAACCGGATCTTGGCTCGGCTATTATTGTTTTTTTGATATTAGTTTCTATTCTTTATGTAAAAGGATTTTCTTTGAAATGGTTTTTATTATTAGCGATTTTGTTTTTAATAGCTTTTCCTTTTGTCTGGAGTTTCCTTGAGGGATATCAAAAGCAACGATTGCTTGTTTTTGTAAATCCGAATATGGATCCTTTGGGCGCAGGTTATACAGTAATTCAGTCAAAGATTGCCGTTGGTTCCGGTGGTTTTTTTGGCAAGGGTTGGCTTTCGGGAACGCAGAGCCAGTTGCATTTTCTGCCTGAAGCCCACACGGATTTTATATTCGCAACCTGGGCTGAGGAGAGGGGATTTTTCGGATCAGCAATCTTGGTAACGCTTTATGCTCTATTAATAAAAAGTATTATTGATGTAGGCTTAAAGGCAAAAGATAATTTTGCAAAGTTGATCTGTGTTGGCATTGCCAGTATGTTTGGGTTCCAGATCAGCATAAATATTCTTATGACAATTGGACTTTCTCCGGTAGTAGGTCTTCCTTTACCATTTATGAGTTACGGCGGTTCATCTCTTTTGATAAGTTTTATTTCTTTGGGAATAATCTCTAATATCAAAAATAATCTTTAAAATGAATCTATCTGACGTTAGAAAACCGGCAAGATATATTGGCAGGGAATGGAATCTTACAAAAAAGAATTTGGATTCTTGTAAGATAAAGATTGCGCTTTGTTATCCGGATATGTACGAATTGGGAATGAGTAATCTTGGATTTAGAATTATCTATGGGTTATTGAATAAGCAAAAGGATACTTTTTGTGATAGGGTTTTTACCCCTACTGATGATTATCTGGAATATTTAAAAAAACAAGAACGTAAATTTGCCGCATTAGACTCTGGGCTTTTATTAAACGAATTCGATATTTTAGGTTTTTCTTTAGGTTGCGAATTAATCTTTACTAATGTATTGACAGTTCTTTCTCTTGCTGGTTTGCCTTTGCGCAGTTGTGATAGAGATGAAAGTTTTCCTTTAGTGATTGCCGGAGGGCCATGTGCAGTAAATCCTGAACCGATGAGTGAATTTATCGATCTATTCGTAATTGGCGAGGCAGAAGAGGCAATAAAAGAAATTTTAAGTTGTTTTATGAAAAATTCTCATAATAAAAAAGAATTATTAAAAAAGATGTCTTTTATAAAAGGAGTCTATGTGCCTTCACTTTATGAGGTTTTTTATGATAAAGATGCATCTTTAAATAAAATTATACCCAAACAAAAGAGTGTACCTGCAGAAATTCATAAACGCGTGGTAAAGAATTTTAATAAAAGTTATTTTCCTGTTAATTGGGTTGTTCCTTTTATTCAAATCGTACATGATAGAGTATCATTAGAAATTATGCGCGGATGTCCCAACAGTTGTCGTTTTTGCCAGGCGAGGAATATTTATTTCCCCTTTAGATTAAGAAAGCTAAATACTATAATAGATCTTGCCCGAAAAACATTTAAACACAGCGGCTATGAAGAGATTGGCCTGTGCGGATTATCTGTAAGTGATCACTATCAGATACGGAAATTGATTAAAAAGCTTGTCGGTTGTTTTAAGGAAAAAGGAGTGTCGCTTTCTTTATCAAGCATGCGCGCAGATATTCTTCTTGGCGGTTCTTTTTCTGAACTTGCCAGTATAAAAAAAACAGGTCTTACTTTTGCTTTAGAGGCTGCCAGCGAGAGATTGCAGAAAAAAATAAATAAGAATATCAATATGGATAAGTTTTTTTCTTTGGCCGGTCAAAGTATCGATAAGGGATGGCGGAAGATAAAATTATATTTTATGGTTGGTTTTCCTGATGAGACAGAGGATGATTTAAAAGGTATTATTGAGATTGTCGATAGGTTGCTTAAAATGAGATCTGAATCAGGAGGTAGATTTATTAAAATCAATTTAAGCGTTAATCCGTTTATTCCCAAACCGCATACTCCTTTTCAGTGGGTAGGAATGGAGTCAATGGAAAGTTTAAAAGCAAAAAAAATGTTTTTATTGAAAGGTTTAAATGCGCTTTCTAAGAATAGGATTAATTTTACTTTTCATAATGTTGAAACGAGTTTTTTGGAGGCGGTTCTTTCTCGGGGAGACAGAAGAGTTTCTAAAGCTATTCTCGCAGCCTGGAATAAGGGAGCAAGATTTGATGCTTGGAGCGAATTTTTTGATTTTAAGATTTGGCAGCAGGCATTTGCAGAATCTAAGATTGATCCTAATTTATTTGCAAACCGTAATATTGCTTTAAGCGAAAGACTTGCTTGGGATCATATTAAAATCTCACCTAATAAGGCCTTTCTGGTCAAAGAATTTAAAGACAGTCAAAAATACTAAAAATTCAACCCAAAAAAGTTAAAACCTATTGACAAACAAAGGATTATGAAATATAGTATTATTTAGATTAACATAATTTTAAGGAGGCATTTATATGATTAAATTATTTAAAAAAACCTCTATTTCTTCCCGGGGCTTACGCAGTAAACTGGCTGTTGCTTTTGCTTTAACTTCGACTATTCCTATACTAATCAGCGTTTATTTATTAACACAAATTACTGATATCTCTAAATTGGATTCACGTATTGGTGTGTTTCTTTTTCTGAGTCTGGTAATTGCTGTTATCGGCTATTTTGTTTTAAATACTATAGTCAGCTCGATTATTAGAACCAGCAAAAAAGCCAATGCCTATATAAACGGAAAAACCTTTGGAGGAATGAAAATTTCCACCGATGATGAGATTTCTGATTTGAATAAAGCTATTGATAAGCTTAACGACCGTATACGCGATAATATGGATAAGCTAAGTTTTTATGATAAACAAAGCAAGCTTGTAGGTATGGATTTAAACAAAAAAATCATTGCGCTTTCAAGTCTTTTACAGATTGGAAGTTTTATTTCTTCAACCAATAATATCGATGATATTTTTTCGTTGGTTGTCGGAAAGCTGGCCAATATTGAGTCTAGCTTCGAAGTTTTTTTATTTCTGCATAATAAAAGTAATGAGTATACGCTTGATTTTGCATCTAACCAGGAAAAAATTAAATCAAATGTTTTTACCTTATCAACCGATTCAAGAAAAATCGTTCAGGCTATTTCTAGCAATGAGCCTTTAAGGCTTGATGTTTCTCGTTCCGAATCAAAAACCCTGGAGCGATTGGGAGAAATATTCAATATCCGCAATATAGTTATCTTTCCTATCTTTGCCTGCGAGGAGACTAAAGGGATTCTTGTAGTAGGTAGCACTAAAGGAGATTATATTTTTGAAGCATCAGATATTGAGCTTATAAGACTATTTTCTAGACAAGTTGCTATTTCACTTGAGAAGAATCAGCTTTTTACCAAGGCAAAAAAACTGGAAGTTAAAGACGGGTTAACTGGTTTATATAATGAGCATTTTATACGCAGCCGTCTAGAGGAAGAGATAAAACGTGCATTTATTTCTCAGAGGCCGTGTTCTTTTGTTCTTTTGACTGTAGATAGGTTTCAGGATTATCAGCAGCGCAAGGGTCAGGATGGTGCGGAGAGTTCTTTAAAACATATCGCTACTTTATTAAAAGAATCTTCTCGCGAGATTGATAAACCAGGACGATTTGGATATTCTGATTTCGCGATACTGCTTCCTGAAATGAATAAAAAGGAAGCGATTGCTCTAGCGGAAGAGGTTAGACAAAAGGTGGCTTTTATTTTTAAGGAAGAGGAAGATGTAAAACTTCGTTTGACAATTTCAGCTGCCGTAAGTGAGAATCCCATAGATGGAATAAAAGCAGAAGAATTGATTATACATGCAAGGAATCTTTTGGCTAATAAAAACTCAGATAATAAGGTTTTTCGCTGATAATGTTTTCTCCATTTAGAAAGGTTGTCAATAAACAATTAGGTGAATTGCTGGTAGAGCATAAGATTATAAGTGAGGCGCAGTTGAAGAAGGCGCTAGCTTTGCAAAGCCAGCGTTGCGGTGCTTTGATTGGTGAATTAATAGTAGAGCTGGGTTATGCCAAGGAAGAAGATATTGCTAATACCTTAGCTGCCCAGTACGGTTTTCCTTATTTGCCTTTGGATAATTATTCTGTTGATGAGAATATCGTAAAACTTATACCGAAAAATGTTGCAAATCAGTATTGCTTATTAGCGATAGACAAATTGGGTAATTCTATCGTTGTAGCAACAAGTAATCCTTTGAATACTCAGGCGATTGAAGACGTCGAGTATATAACCAATTGCGATGTCCGTGTTTTTATCAGTACAGCCACGAGCATCAGGGGCAAGATTAAAGAATACTACCAATAGTAAATGGCAACATTAAAAGAAAACCTAACTAATATTCTTATTGATAATAGCCTTATTACCCGTGAGAATTTAGAAAAAGCCATTTCTACCCAGAAACAACAAGGCGGCAGTCTTAGTCAAATTCTTATAGATTCTGGAAATGTAAAAGAAAAAGATCTAGTTATTGCCTTAAGTCAAGGTTTAGGTATTCCTCCTATTAATTTAAATAAAATCAAAGTTGATAAAAAAGTAGTTAAACTGATATCTAAAGATGTTGCGCAGCGTTATTTAATCCTGCCGATTTCTCAGGTTGGGACAACGTTAACTGTGGCTATGGCTGATCCTTTGAACGTTTTTACACTGGATGATCTAAAGGTTCTTACGAATATGAAGATTAATCCTGTGATTACTACGGCTAATGATATCAAAGACGCTATCAAGATTTATTATGAACAATCCCAGCAGGTGGATGGTGTTAAAATAGATGATATCATTAAGAATATTTCTTCTCCGGATATAGAGTTAGTTAATGATTCTGGCAAAACGGAAGAAAATATTAGTTTTATGCATATGATCGATGAGGCACCTATTGTAAAAATAACCAATAGGTTTCTTACTGATGCGGTTAAGCTTAGCGCAAGCGATATTTTGTTTGAGCCTTTTGAGAAGACAACCCGTGTAAGATGCAGGGTAGACGGCGCCTTAAGAGAAATCGAGACTCTGCCTAAGTATATGCATGAGGCCATAGTATCGCGTACCAAGGTAATTTCCGGGCTTGATATTTCCGAACATAGGCTTCCTCAGGATGGCCGTTTTAAGATAAAATTCCAGAGTCGGGAAGTCGATTTTAGAATTTCAATTCTGCCTTCTGTTTTCGGAGAAAAGGTTGCTTTGCGTGTTTTAGATAAAACAACTGCAATGCTTGATGTTGAAAAGCTTAATTTTTCCGACCATAATTTAAATACCATTAAACATTGTTCTTCTTTCCCGCATGGCATGATGCTTGTCTGTGGTCCTACGGGTTCGGGCAAGACCACAACACTTTATTCAATTCTTAAATATGTGGATAGTCCTGAAAAAAATATTGTAACTGTAGAAGATCCTGTAGAATATCAGCTTAATGGAGTAAATCAGGTTACTTGTCGGATTGATATTGGTTTGACATTTGCTGCGGCCTTACGTTCAATATTAAGACAAGACCCTGATATTATTATGGTTGGTGAGATTAGAGATTTTGAGACTTTGGATATATCCATAAAATCAGCTCTTACAGGGCATATGGTTTTAAGTACACTTCATACTACTACTGCTTCTGGGTCTATAATTAGGATGTTGAATATGGGGGCAGAACCTTTTTTGATTACGTCCTGCGTAGTGGGTATTATTGCTCAAAGATTGGTGCGTAAGCTTTGTCCGAAATGTAAAGAATCATACAAGCCATCAAAGGCGGTTTTGGATACCTTAAGCATAAATGACGATATTAATGCAAATGTTAATTTTTGTCGGTCTAAAGGTTGCCCGGAATGTTTTAATGTCGGGTACCGCGGAAGAATTGCTATTTGTGAAGTACTTGTATTAACCCATGAAGTAAAGGGTTTGATTTTAAAGCGGGCGCAGGAACATCAGATAAAAAAAATGGCTAGGTCTCAAGGGATGCGTACGTTAAGAGAAGATGGGATAGATAAGATAATTACCGGATTAACTACACCAGAGGAAGTTTTAAAGGTAACCGCTTCAGACGCAAAGGCTTAATAATATGGTTAAATCATTAAGAGATAAAATTCTTGATTTTTTACTTGAGGAAAAACGGATTACAAGAAGCGATATAGAGAGGTTTTCTAAGCTTCAGGAGCAAAGCAATCTTAAGATTGAAGCTATTTTGATTGATAATGCTATAATTTCTGCACAGGAGTATTTGTCTATGCTGGCAAAAGAAACTAATACTCCAGTAGTATGTCTTGAAAAAATAGATTGTGATCCGGAAATTTTAAATATTATTCCTGAAAGGATATGTCAGCAGTATAGTATTTTTCCTGTTGCAAAATTGGGGAATCTTTTAACTTTGGCTATGTCAGATCCAATGAATATTTTTGCTATGGATGATATAAAGTCTTTAACTTCTTTAGAAATCAATACAATTTTAGCCAGCGAAGAAGATATTAAAAAGAATATACAGTTTTGGTATGAGGAGTCAAAGAATAAGGATATATCTGAACTTATCGGAGAAGTCAATGAAGATGAAATAAATGTAGTCGGAGAAGGAAAAAAGAGAGAATTTGAGGGTCAGTTTGATTTAGACAGAGCAATGCTTGAAGCTGAAAAGTCTCCTGTTATCAAACTTGTTAATCTTATGCTTTCAGAGTCATATCAGAAAAGGGCATCGGATATTCATATTGAACCAGAAGAGGATTTTTTAAGAGTTCGTTACAGAATTGATGGAATGTTGCATGATGCTTATCAGATACCGAAAGATAAGCAGAATGCCGTAATTACACGTTTAAAAATAATGTCTAATTTGGATATTACGGAGTTCCGTATTCCTCAGGACGGTCGTTTTAAAATCCGTTTGGGTCAGAATGAAGTGGATTTCCGTGTTTCCATATTACCGATCAGTTTTGGGGAAAAGGTAGTTTTGCGTTTATTGGATAAACGTAATCTTTCGATTGGTTTGGAAAAGTTGGGGTTTTTAGCTGAGCCCATGCAGAAATTCAGAGATTGTATCAATAAACCTTATGGGATGATTCTTGTAACTGGTCCTACTGGTTCTGGTAAATCGACTACGCTTTATTCGATTATCAATCAGCTCAATACTCCTACGACGCATATAATTACTGTTGAGGACCCGGTAGAGTATCAGATCGAAGGTATAGCCCAGATTCCGGTTAAGCCGGATATTGGTCTTACGTTTTCAGCAGGTTTGAGAGCACTTTTGCGTCAGAGTCCTGATATTATATTAATTGGTGAGATTAGAGATTCTGAAACTGCAGATATTTCCGTTAAGGCATCTTTGACGGGGCAGATGGTTTTATCTACGTTACATACCAATGATGCCGCAGGGGCTATAACTCGACTTATTGATATGGGGGTAGAGCCGTTTTTGGTTTCTTCAAGTTTAATCATGACTTGTGCTCAGAGATTAAGTAGAAAGATTTGTAGTAATTGCAAGGCAGAATATAAACCTGATCCGACTGTAGTGAAAAATCTGGGAATAAAATTAGAAAAAGGTTCAGTTCTTTATCACGGAAATGGATGTTCTCATTGTAATAATACAGGTTACCGTGGTAGAATAGGGACAATTGAAGTTTTGGTTATTGACGATAAGATTAGGGAGATGATTATTGAAAGAGTTTCATCTGATGAAATCCGTGATTATGCTGTAACCCAGGGCATGGAGACATTGAGGGACAATGGCATTCGTCAGGCTCTCATAGGTTTAACTACCTTAGAAGAGGTTTTAAGGATAACCTCAGAGGAATAAAATGCAAAAAGATTTAATTATCTATATTGATGAGTTGACCGAACTTTACAATAGAAGATATCTTTCCCAGGTTTTTCCCAAGGAACTTAAAAAAGCTCAGGAAAAAAATTACAGTCTTTGGTTTTTTATGATGGATTTAGATAATTTTAAAGGCATCAATGATACCTTGGGTCATTTGGCCGGAGACGATGCTTTAAAAAGTCTCGCGGTGGTTTTGAAAAAGAATATGCGCGAGCAGGATATACTTTTTCGTTATGCAGGTGATGAATTTTCCGCAATTATCCCCGGTGGTACGCTTTCTGATGTTCTGGCGGTAGCTAAAAGAATTCTAGAAAACGTTGCCAGGTCCTCTTTTGGCAGTAATCCTATGCAGCCGGCAATGAAATTCACGGTTAGTATCGGTATTTCTTGTTTTCCTGAAGATGCAGTCGATACCCTGCGTTTGATTGATTTGGCTGACAAAGCCCTTTATGTATCGAAAAGAAAAGGTAAAAATCATATTTCCGTCGTTAGCGATGTGCCTCCAGAAGTTTTAAGTCTGTATCAGATTTTAGAAAAATTTCCTTGTCCTGTTTTTATCGATAGAGTAGAAGAATTAAACCAGCTTTTTAAAGCTACAGACGAATTTATAGCGCATAAAAAGAAAAAGAACATTTTTATATTCGGAAATTCCGGAATAGGAAAGACAAGGATTTTACATGAGTACGGAAAGAGAATTTCCAGTAAAAACATAAGCTTGATAGTTTCGCACGCAAACGAAAAAGACATTTTTACAAATTATCATATTTTTATCGATGGTATTAGCGATTATTTCAAGACGCATAGTTTTCAGATGGAACTGCTGGAAGGTTTAGATGATAAGGCTAAGTCAATTTTGGTAGGTTTTATTCCGGATTTGAAACGATTCGTAAGCGTTTCCGATACAGAACTTAAAAATCTTTCTGGTAAATCAATTAAGGATGAAGAAATAAAGATTATTTTCAAGAAATTTATTTCTAATATATGCAAAAAGCATTCTTTGTGTTTTGTGGTTGATGACCTGCAGTGGACAGATAAGGCAAGTTTGGATTTATTAAAGGAATTTAATTCCATAGAAGAAAGTCTGATGGTTATTGCTGCGGTTTCTAATGATTATGTTGTGCAAAAGGATAACCTTGTTCCTTTAAGCGATTTTATAACTAAGCATAGTTTATCTTTTGAGAGGCTTGATGTTAAACCATTTGAAAAAGAACAGGCTGCTAAGATGGTTAATGCTGTTTTTAATTCTTTGGATAATTTGAACGAATTTACATCGTTGTTATTTTCTGTTACCAAGGGTTCACCTTTATTTATTGAAGAGCTTCTAAAGTATTTTATAAATCGTGGTTTTGTTTTTTATCGTAAAGGAAAATGGGGTTGGTTGGATATAAGAAAAGAAGATCTTCCTTCAAGTATAGAAGAAGTCGTTGCTCAGCGTATAAAATCTTTAAGTTCTGAATTAAAAGAGGTCATTACTCAGGCATCTGTAATCGGAGAGGGTTTTGAATTAAATCTTCTTCAGAAGTTAGGTAAAAAGAATCAGGGCTATCTTATGGATTTGATTGAAACCGCCAAGAAATCTGGTCTTATCAGGGAGGAAAAAGGAGCTGAAGGCACCAGATTTGTTTTTACTAGTGCAAAAGTAAAGGATGTTTTATATGGTTTGGCAGATAAAAATGAAATTAAAAATCTTAACCGACAGATCGGACAGATAAAAGAAGAGATTTATAAAGGTAATGAAGATCAGGTTGCCGGCGAGTTATACTATCGATTTAAAAAGGCAGAAGATGAAAAGAAAGCTACTCGTTATGCAAAGATGGTTAAAGAAGGCCGTTCTTTTGTTTATGAAAAGAGTATTCATTTTGCCAAGGGTCTTCTGGAAGAAGTACAGGTTACTGAACAGGAAATTCCTGATAAGGTAATTGATGGAGTTTCTGATATTGTACGTCTTATTTATGTTTCCCAAATTAACAGCAGTCTTTATCCAAAGGGCAGCTCCATGCGTACTCAACCTTTGGCAGATTTGATTTCAAAACTAAAGAATATCTTTGAATATGTTTTGGTGGTAAGTTTTAGTCATTTTAATGAATTTTTAGTTGTTAATAATCGGATTTACGATAATGAGAGCCTTAAGGGAACATTTAGGAATGCATTTATTGGTCTTTTAAAGCAGAACAAGATTGAAAAAATTTCTTTTTTCCCTAGTTTAAGCGTAGAGGAGTTGGAGAATTTTTTAGAATTGTTTGAATCAAGTGAAAAAGAAATATTCAAGAATAAATTTAATCAAGAAGAATTTGCTAATATAAAGGTAGAGTATTTAAGTTATGAGAACTATCTTTCCAAAAGGACCAAAGACAGAGAGCAGTTGCAGGATATTATGCTTTTGGATTATCTTTTAGGTAAAGTTCCTGGAGAAGGCATAGGGGGCAAGATGGATATTCTTGATAAAATCCAGACACATAGTCAGGATATAGCTTCTGCTCTTACCAAGATGGCGGATAAAGTTAGCAAGCAAAAAGGAGTTGATAAGGATTCGGCAAGGGCAGATATACTTTCTGATAATTTTAAGAAAATATCTCAGCATATATTTAATAAAGGAGAAGGGGCCTGGGATAAGTATAAGAAAGGGCTTGCCAATACAATACTTTCACTTGAACCTAATCTGCGCGATGAGGTTTTACATAAACAACTTGAAGAGGATAAGAAAAATGCCGCGCTTGAAAATAATCAGTCTGCTTCTGATACATCCGAAGAAGCTGTTTCTTTTGATAATACAGATGAATCGACTGGTAATTTAAAAAAAGATGCTTTGAAAGATCAGCCGCAGCAGGATATTATCAAGGCCTTAGCAGGAGAATTTCCCGAAGATGTTGTTCTGGATTTGATAAAGAAGGAATATAAAGATGGCGACAATAGCCCCGAGCAGTTTAAAGAGATAGTTCTAAAATTCTTGCCTGAAGATAATGACCAGAAAAAAACCTTGATGGATAAGATTAGTAAGCTTTTAAAAGAAGAAGGGGCTTCGGAAGAAGAGTTGAAGTTTCTTACTCAGGAAGAATTCTGGCCAAAACTTGGATTTAGTGAAAAGATTATAGATTTTATGAATATGGCTTCAGATAGATATGTATATATTTCCAACAAATACGGGTTTAATCCGGTTATGGAGTTTGCGCTTTCTTCAGAGACAGGAGAGGTTAAAAAAATACTTGAACGCTTGGTTTATTTTATTGAGTCGGATAGCTTAGAAGCAAAAAAGATAGCCAAGCAGGACCTTCTGTCCTTGATTGATCTGGTGTTTACTTATAAGAAAAGCGAATTTTTAGAATTGTTAATTAATACATTTATCGCTGAATTGCGCAAAGAGCATAATGAAGAAACTACCAGTATATTTATTAATCATATTGAAAAACTTACTTATGTTGTTTTTTCTATGGCAGCTTTTGATTTATTCTCCAAAGTAATTAATGAATTAAAAAAACTTGTTGCAGAAGATAACACTTCCGAAGATATGAAGGCAAATCTCAGTTTGGTTTTATCTCATATTTGCTCAGATGAAATAGTTCAACGATTGATTGAAAGATTATTTAATTATGTTGATAGCAATGAGGATTATTCTCAAATTATTCAGATTTTTGTTGCCATCGGTAAGCAGGCAGCGAATAGATTGATTGATGAGGCAATGTTTGAGAAAAACATAAATGTTGTAGGTTATTTCGGCGGATACCTTAGAAGAAAGGCTGTCGGTAATATTTTAAATATGATGGATAAAAATGATGTTATGGAGTTTATAAAAAATAGACTTCAAAACGAGAAGTGGTTTATTGTACGCAATACAATTGATTTAATTATGCATATAGATAATCCTGAGTATATTTTACTTCTTGGAATCGTGAAAGATAATAACGATTCGCGCGTAAGAAGAAAACTGCTTTTTGTTTTGGGTAGGTTTAAGAGCAAGCAGGCATTGGATATTTGTTATTCTCTGGCTAATGACCGTGATGATGCTATTGCTATGGGTTCGATAAAGCTGATTGCTTCTATTGGAGATAAAGATTCTCTTGATTTTTTGAACAATTTATCTGTAAAACATTCCTTGCGTGATGAGAAAAATAAAGCTATTGAAGAGCTGAAAGAAAGGTTAAAATAATAATGCCTTTTAAAAGACAGTCGATATATAAGAAGCAATTATTGGGCCAGATTTTTTTAAAAAGCGGGATTATCTCTAAGGAGCAGCTTAAGGAAGCGCTTGAAACACAGAAAAAAGAGGGTGGGTTTTTAGGAAGCGTATTGATTAAGCTTGGTTATTTGACTGAGATGGATTTGGTTACAGGTTTGTCTAGCCAGTGCAGTATACCTTATTTGCCGCCTCAAAGATATAAAATACCGAAAAGTGTTTCTGAAATCATGACTGAGGATTTTTTAAGAGAGAATAGTTTTGTTCCTATTGATAAATTTCACGATACTCTGACAGTTTGTATGGTTAATCCTTTAAATGATCGGGCAATAAGCGAGATTTCACGAGTTAGCAATATGGAAGTTCTTGCCTGTATTGCCACAAAGGAAGAAATAGAAAAAACAATTAATAGCTTATTTAAGAAAAATTCTAAAAATGGATTGTAATTGTACACATATTATTATACAATTAAAATATTACTTGTTATATTTAAAGAAAGGATTTTTAAATGCCACAATTTAAATATTACTCAAAAGACAAAAAAGGAGCTTCTGTAAATGGTATCCTTGAAGCGGAAAATAAAAACGTTGTAATTGAAGAATTAAGGCGTAGGCAGTTAACTATCATTACCTTAAAGGAAGTAAAGAAGGCCTTTAGTTTTGGTGGTAAGAAAAAGGTTTCTTCGGATGATTTGGTTATTTTCTCCCGTCAGTTAGCCACAATGGTAAATTCTGGCATACCGTTAGTTCAGTCTTTGGATATTCTAGGTGAACAACTTGATAATAAGCAATTCCGTTCGATAATTATGACTATTAGAGATGATATACAGACAGGTCTTAGCTTATCCGGTGCGTTTGCAAAACACCCCAGTGTTTTTTCTACACTTTACATAAACATGGTAAAAGCTGGGGAGACTTCTGGTATGCTTGATGAGATTTTAGATCGGCTTGCTATCTACTTGGAAAAGTCCAATTCTTTAAAAAAGAAGATAATGGCAGCTATGATTTATCCTGCTTTGGTTTTTAGTATGGCGATAATAATCACTTCCGGTCTTTTGATTTTCGTTGTCCCTCAGTTTAAATCGATTTTTAGTTCTTTTGGCGGCAAACTTCCATTACCTACGGTTATTTTAATCGCTATAAGTGATAATTTTGCAAAGATTATACCTTCTTTGATTGTGCTAATAATTATTACTGCGGTTGTATTTTCCCGGGTCATTAAAACTCCGAAAGGAAGATTCAAATTTGATCAGTTTAAGCTAAAAGTGTTTATTTTCGGTAAGATGTTTCAGATGGTGGCAGTAAGTAGGTTTTCTAGGACATTATCTACGTTAGTCAGAAGCGGCGTTTCTATTTTAACTGCCTTAGATATAGTTTCTAAAACAACGGGAAATAAAGTTATTGAACAGGCATTGGATAATGTAGGTGCTAATATAAAAGAAGGTAAATCCATTGCTTTGCCTTTGGCTGAGGCTAAGGTTTTTCCTCCTATGGTTGTAAGGATGATTTCTGTAGGTGAGCAGTCAGGAGAGTTAGAAAAGATGCTTACTAAGATCTCTGATTTTTATGATGAACAGGTGGATATTGCCGTATCTGGACTTTCCAGCGTAATAGAGCCTGTAATTATTATATTTTTAGGTCTTGTTATTGGCTCAATCGTTATTGCCATATTCTTGCCGATATTGAAGATGTCTTCTCTTGTCGGAGGAATGTAAAAGGATGAAGAAAAGTTTTTCTCTTATAGAGCTGGTGTTTGCTCTTGGGATATTGGCTCTTGTGGCAGCGACTTTTATGATGAGTTTTGCTAATTACTCTAATCTTAATGAAACTAATATAAATATTAATTTAGCTACCATAAAGGCAAAGTCTATTGCTGAAGAGCTGATTTCAATCAATGATTCTGATCAGGGGCATTTGAAGACTGCAAAAAATGCCTGTGGTACTATGAAAGTAGTGGAAAGCGGTGAATTAACCGGTGTGGGCCAATCCGGAACCGGTATATACTCAGTGTTGGTAAAATGTTTAAAAAATTCCAGTGGAACTAGTTGTTTGGATCAGACATTTGATGTAAGTGTAATAGTTTGTTGGGTGCAGTCAAACGGCAGATTGATTGGTATAAGAGACGATGATAATGAAGAATGTACGGTTTCTAATTACGGGTATAATACTAGCTTTACTACTGATAATTAAGTTATGATATTGAACAAAAAAATTAGATCTAACAAGGCTTTTAGTATATTAGAATTAGTTACATCAATGACGATTTTTTCATTTTTGACTATATTTTTGTTTTCCGGCATTATCACTGTGCGTAATATCTGGCTGAAGTCTTCAGCTAAATTAAAGCTTACGGATGAATTGACCAACGCTTTTGAGGTTATGAAAAATGATTTGTCTTATGCTGTTTCGAACAGGCTGAAGGTTTCGTCGTTATCAGCCGATTACTGCGCTGCAACTAGCGCCAGTAGCGGAGTTTTGATTTTATTCCCAGTACCTACCGTAATCAGCGGAAGTTATTTTAGTAGTTCCGGTAGTGTGCAAATAGGTTGTGATGGAGATAGCAATAAAAGAATCAGGTATAGGGTTGATGGTAAAAAGTTACTTAGAGAGATAGTCAGTGCAACTTCACCCTGCCATGCGCATGAGACGAAAGCCTTGGTTTATAATATGGATACTGATTCTCCTATTGGATTTAGTTTTGACGGTACATATAAAACTTTAACCATTACTATGAATTTAGAAGATAGCGATTTTCAGGATAATGAGGTTGTCTTAAGTTTCGAGGAGACAGTTTATCTAAGGAATTAAAAAGGAAATGATTATGAAAAATAAAAAAGGTATTGCTATTATTGTAACATATTCTATCCTTGTGCTTTTGTTGATGCTTTCTGCCGCGTTTATGTATCAGGGTATAAACGCCAATTATTTAACTAAAAAAAAGCTTACTAATAATACTGCGCGTGCAAATGCAGAAAAAGGTATTGCTTATGTTTTAAGGGAGCTTTCTTTTAATTCTGATTTGATAACGCATACGGTTAATGCTTCTACAGATGTCTTAGAGAGTGCTGATCTTACTGCGACTCTTAAATTGCCCAATACTGCTATTTTAAATGATGCCCAACTTGATATAGACGGTTGTTACTTTGGTTATGGAAGTTCTGTTAGCGATGTTCTATTTAGGGTAAAAACATATCATAAGCCAGGTTCAGAAGGTGATACAGTGGTTGTAAGTCAAGGTATAGACGCAGGTCATACTGTTTATCTGGCTTCGACTATAAGCTCTACGAGTCTTTATGATTATTTTATGTTTTTTCAAGGGAATCAGTCTTTTGGTTGGGGAAGTAATTTTGATGGGAAAGGTTTAGGAAGAATTTTTGTTAACGGCAATGCTTATTTTACTCAGGGTAAGATTACCGATGCTGCAGAATTTGCTGTTGCAAAGGATATAAAGATTCCCGCGAGTACTTATAATACGCCTGCTAGGTTAGACTCAATTGATGGAACAACAGATAATAAGGCTCCGTTACCTACTCTATATGTAGATATGGATTGTGGTAGTATTGCAAGTGATCCTGCGTTGAAACAAGTCGCGTTTGACAATATTCATTATAATGATGCTAGTGATTGGCCGCCACCTTACATGACAATGACTACGGAAGCACGAAAGGCGATTTATAACGAAATCCATGATTTTAACGGAGATGGTAATGTAAATAAACTTGATTATGTTTACATCCCGGATAAGACCGATGAAACAAAATCTTTACCTTGGAAAGCAGATGGTTATGTTTATAACGAATGGTTGCCCGCAGGTAGTTATATCAGGGACTGGAAAGATGTAGATAACCATTTTTATATACCTTCAAATTTTTATAAGCAGTTTATTTTTACTGCTGAAGGAAGTGGGACTACTGCAGATTATTCATTTAATCTTCCTAGTACAGGCAGTACACCTGCTTTTGCAACGAGTTGGGATTGGCAGATGTATAATACAAGCGAGCCATATCCTTTAACCTGGCAGGCTTATGATTATGAAACAGGCGCAGTGGTGGACGTTGCGAATAATTTTAGTGATGAAGGATACTGGAAAAATATTCTAAGGGCCTTAGAGGATACTGGTAATCTTAGTGATATTGATAAAGCCGATATTGAAAATTACGCCTGGGCTTATGGAAGTAATACAACAGTAAGCGTTAATTATTTGGATACTGCCGTACAATCTCTAGAATGGAATGGTTGGCTTGAAAGCACAACTATGGCTTTGGATTCCGGAGATACTTTAAAATTGTCTGATGTTGTTAAAACCAATGAAGGTATTATTAATCCTCCTGAGGTAGCAGAGTATTATGCTACATTAGCCCAGGATCCTACCGTGGGTATTTATATTGATCCAGATGAGATTATTGCAGGAAGTTCTGCTGATCCTAAAGTTCAGGCTTTAATTGATGAAAGTTGCATTACAATGACACAATTCTATAATAATTATAATCCTGTTGTTGATACAACTACAACAAAAGATCCCGATACAACCAATGATATTACATTTCCTGAACCGGCAGTAAAAGTTGATGTTGCCTGTGTAAAGGCTTTATCTGACTCAGGTGAATCTTTTAAGGCAAATGTGATTTATGTAAAGCCTGCGATAAAAAGTGTTGCCGGTCAATTAGTAGATAATTCTCCTTCTGGCACAAATAAAGATATACCTATAAGTAGTCTTCTTGTTAATGGTGAAAGTATTCCCGATGGGGGCATGACTTTTGTAGCACCTTATCCAGTTTATGTAAAGTCAGATTTTAATATTTCCGATCCTCAGCCAGCATCCATTATAACGAATTCTAACTACTATGTTTTATCTGATCAATATCAGGATTATGGTACAGAAAGACGTACATCACTCAATAAACCTGCGACAACCTGTACAGGTGAATTTACTGATCCCAGTTGTGATGGGCCTCAGCATCTGCCCGGTCTTAGATATTCAACTGACGGTTATTCAAATCCGCTTGAGTATCCATATGAAACTCCGGAACATACTATTTTTGCGGGAAAGAACAATCCACCTGTTGCTGCAGAAAATAAAATGGGTGATATAACACAAAGGGTATCAGTTGTTATTCCCGGAGGTCTTTATACTTCGATTGAAAACGGCTATGGTTCAACAGTTAGTATAATCGGTTCGAGAATAGAAGTAGATTCATGGACAAGTGAAAGTAGTAGGCTTGGGTATTATGATCGCAGTAGGGTAAGCCCTGGTGGTGTTAGTACATACTATGGTGCTAGCGTTGTCCGGGATTATGATGAAATGTTACTGACAAGTAAGCCCCCGGGAGATTTTAGCGGTACAGCAAGTGAGCTGATGGTTGAGGTAACAGCAGATGATTTCTTGAAGAACACGAAATTCTAATTTTTAATTAATGGCGCAGATAAATCTTTTACAGACAAGGACGGTTTTAAAGACAAAAAAAGCCAAGGCGCAAAATGGTGCAGGTAGCGCTAAGGGTTTTAATTTTGATTTTAAGATAAATTTCAGAAGAATGCCCCGCTGGTTTTTTATAATTGCTATTGGCTGGATTGCGTTTTTATTTATCGGTGAAACTGTATTGCTTTTGCGTCTGAGTGGTGAGAAGAAGAAATTAAGAATTTTAGAAACCGAAGGAACTCTTTTTTCAAAGAGCCCTAAGGAATTGAGTGCTTTAAAGAAAAGAAAAAAAAGCATGCAGGATGCTTTAGGTATTATTGAGAGTTTTTTGATTACCAAAACACCGTTTTCGCAGGCGCTAAATATTATCAGTGATGAAGTAGTTGATGGTCTTTGGCTCGAGAAGATATTTTTTAATTCTAAAAAAATTGATAAAGATAACGATCAAATAATTATAAAGATAAACGGTAAGGTTTATTCAGTAATTGCCCAAGAACAGATTGATATTCTGGGACAGTTTTCTAGTGGTTTAAAAAATAATCCTTATTTTGAGTTATTATTTAGTGGTCTAAAGGTAGGCAATCTTAAAAATGTAAATTTTCTTGGTTTTGATGTGTTGGATTTTGAGATGGAGGTAACTTTAAAATAAGGCATATGGATTTCGATATTAAACAAATTATTGATTGGGCTAAGTTGCGCAAAGTAGAACTGATTCTGCTTAGCGTGTTATTTTTGATAAGTACTGTATTGTCTTTCTTGCTATTTCAACCGCAGGCAAGAAAAATCATGCAGTCTCAAGAGAATCTTAAAGCAAGCACAAAAGATACTAGTAATCTGCGTACGGCACAGGTTGAGTTAGCTAATTTGAAAAAAGAGATTATTTCTATCGAGGAGAAATTAGTAAGCCACGAGGGAAAACTTTTTTCTCAGGAAGACTCGCAGGCATTTTTAAATTATATCAACCGGATTTCAAAGTTTTATAACGTGAGGATTCAAAAGATTAATCCACTTTCACAGGTAAAGAAGGAAGTGAAATCTCTTGATAAGATTTATTTAGCTTCTCCTTATCGGTTGAGTTTAACTTGCAGTTATCATAATCTGGGTAAATTCTTAAATAAATTGGAGCAGTCAAAAGATAGGTTTGTTAGGGTTGATAGTCTTTCCGTACAGGCTGATAGTTCTAAGACAAGAGAGCATAAAGTTGAGCTGGGGATAACTATTTTTTCCATAATGTGAGATGAAAAGAATAATTATAATATTTTTGGTTTTGATTTTAACTTCAATTTGTCTTGCAGAAGAAAATGCTTTTGAAGAAAGATTGAGTTTTAAGTATAATGATAATGATAAGCGTGATCCGTTGATCCCTTTACTTGATAAAGATGGTTTACGTCCTAAATCAGAGTTGTTTGAGAAGGCAGAGCTGCCTATAGAAATAAATTTATCAGGTATTGTTTGGAATAAAGATGTGCAATTTGCTATAATAAATGGTAAAATAGTAAAAGAAAATGAAGAAGTTGCAAGAGGGTTGATTTTAGAAAAAATAAATCTTGAAAGCGTCGTCTTGGAGTATGGAGAAAGAAGCACTACTATATATATAGGAGGCCCCAAGAAGGATGGTAAGTAGTAAAAGAATAAAATTAGTTTTAATTTTTTTATTTATTTTTAGTTTCTGCAACTTTACACTTTACGGTGAAGAGCCGTCTATGATTGAGCCTTTATCTGATGAGTATCAGATGGCCTTTGAGCAAATATCCCAAGAAAAACCACAGCAAGAGATTAAACAAGAGTCTAAAGAAGAGCCTATTGCTATTGAAGCAGGCCGGTCTTTTAACGGAGAAAATACTATAGATGAAGATTTTGTGAATCTGGCCTTTGATAATGCTGATATCCGCGATGTTATTAAGGTATTGGCTGCGAAAAGCGATATGAATATTATCGTTGGAGAAGACGTAAAGGCTAATGTTACCATGAAGCTTAAGGATGTTATCTGGGAGTCGGCCTTAGAATTAATTCTAAACACGTATAATCTTACTTATCAAAAAGAAGGCAATCTTATAAGAGTTATGACTTTAACTGAGGCAGAAGAGGTAGCGAAGAAAGTACCTATGATTACAAAGATTATTCCTCTTAATTTTGCTCAGACTGCGGAGATGTCAGCATCGATTGCAAAGATGCTTTCTGCAAGAGGTTCTGTTCAGGAAAATAGCCGTACTAATACGCTGATTATTACTGATATTCCTTCGCGCGTAAGGATGATGGAAGAGACTATTGAAAAACTTGATACGCCTACGCCGCAGGTTTTAATTAATGTGTTGATTGTCGATATTACTTTAACCGACAGTGATGATTTAGGTGTTGACTGGCAGGCAATTACTACAAATCAGCTTGCAGATCTTTCTTCTGCTAATAGATCGAAGACAGCTACATTAACACAGCCCAGCAACATGTCTTCAACCGGAGGACCGGCATTTACGCTAGCGCTTGTTAAAAAATTCGGCGAAGCTGATTTCACCGCTAATCTACAGGCATGGATTGAAAATAAAGAAGCAAAGGTTTTAGCAAATCCAAGGATTTTGACGCTTGATAACCAGGAAGCAAAGATTGAGATAATAAATCAATTTCCTTATTTGCAGACTTCCAGTTCAAGTGATGGCGGTACTACATCGGGAACTGAATATAAGAATATTGGAACAAGTCTTAGCGTTACTGCGCATATTACTAATGATGGGCATATAACTTTGAATCTAAAACCTTCTCAGGATATAAATGCTGGAAGTGATTCTACTACAGGTGCACCAATAGTTGATACACGTTCAGCGGAAACAAACGTGTTGGTAAGAGATGGCCAGACTGTTGCTTTAGGCGGTTTAAGGCGCGTTGATAGGGCTACAACTGTTAATAAAGTTCCTATTTTAGGAGATATCCCCTTTATTGGTAAAATATTCCAGAATAGACAGATTGATGATAAAGATGTTGAGTTGGTGATGTTTGTCACGCCTTATATAATTAAGGATGCTGGAATTAGCGAAGAGGAAAAAATATTTATAGAAGCAAATCTTCCTGGTCCGCAGAGGCCGTTTTCCCGGAATAGTCCTTTTCTTCTGGAAGAAAAATACGATTTAAGACCTCCTGTAAAAAAAATTAAAGGGAATTGGTAATGAGAAGAAAGCTTCCATTTGTTTTTGCACTTTTATTTTCCATTTCTTTTTTAAATTGTTCCTTTGTTAAAGCAGAGTATTCTCTTATTGGTGAAGAGGGATTGATTTGGAAGAAAAGCGTCGACGGCATAAAAGATGCAGTAAGAGATTTGCTTGCAGAGAATAAGAATTTAAAGCAGCAGATCGATTTAAGATCTCTTGAGATGCATAAGCTAAATGAAGTTCTTAAGGCTTTGCAGGATAAAAACGACACGTTGGAAAAGAAGATTGAATCAATGGATCTTAAGGTTACATTAAATAGCAAAGTCAAATCTCTTACCCGGAGAAATGAATCTTTAAAAGGGCTAAAAGGCTCGTTAGAAGTGGAGGTTAAACAGCTAAGGGCAAATAATATAAAATTAAAAAAAGATTCCGATGTTTTGGAGAAAGAGGTTAGTTCTTTAGGTAAAAGATTCGAAATCACTCAAACCCAGCTTGAGGAATTAAAGGATTCGTATATAAATTTTAAACAAAAGTCAGTTGATTATGAGAAAGAGTTAGAAGGAAAGTTGATAAATCTACAATCAGAAAATAAAAGGTCATCTGGAGCTATCCAGGATAACGAGAAATTAGCTGTTCAGCTTCGAGATTTAAAAGAAGAAAAGATTGATCTTCTAAGTCAGCTTAAGACTACAAAAGAGCAGTTTAAGAATATCGATTCATTAAGTCAGAAGATTGTTGATTTACAGAATGAAAAGCAAAGATTATCCGATAGTTTAGAAAATTCTCGAATTGAAATTGAGGAGCTGAAAAAAACTCTGGAAGAAAAAGACAATTTTATAGATTCCAATAAAAATGAACTTAAAAAGATTGAATTGCTCTCAAATGAATTATCTAAAGCCGAGAAGGAAAAGTTAGGTTTTAAAGATGAAATTGTTTCTCTTAAGATACAGTTAAATGAATCCAACAATAAATTAGAGATTTCTGAAAAAGAGATAGAGGTTTTAAGCGAATCTTTCAATAAATTCAAGCAAAAATCTATTGAAAATCAAGAAAAACTAATTGAAACACAAAAAGAAAACACCAACCTAGGAAGCAGAATCGCTCCTTTAAAAAATCAACTTGATAATTTACAGGAAAAACTCGTAATTTTAGAAAAAGAAAAAGACTTGGCTTTAAGAAAATCCGTTGTTGTAAATGATGCAGATAAGGCTAAAAAGGTTAAAAGAATTCCTGTTTATTTAAAAGAGCAGGTTGAAGATAAAAGTAGCACAATACCTAAAGTTATAAAATTAAGGGCATTTCAACAAGCAGAAAAAAAACTTAACAGCTTACAAAAGCTTGATTTAGGTATTATTGAAGTCATGCTAAGTAACGCTTATAATTACGCTAATAATAATCAGATAAGCCTAGCATCTCGGGAATATAGAAAGGTTTTAGATCTTGATTCTAAGAATAAAGATGCGCTTTTTAATCTTGGTGTTGTTTATTTAAATAATCATAATGTTAAACATGCGATTGCTAATTTTGAGAAACTTGTAGAATTAGATCCAAATGATGCGCAGGCTTTGTATAACCTTGCTTTATGTTACAGTAAGATGCATAATAAAAAGCAAACCGAATTTTATTATTTAAAATACCTGGAACTTGAAAATGACTCTTGATCAAAAAGGCTTTTTAGGAATAAAGAGTAGTTTTTTTAAGAAAAAAGAAAAAAGTTTTGTTGGAATTGATATTGGTTCATCAAATCTTAAAATTGTAAGGCTTGCCCCGAATAAAGAAACTAAGAAAATCCAGTTAACTGATTTTGCGAATATAGCTTTTGAGGAACAGGTTTCTAGTGACCAGATAAAAAAGGCATTAGAGGAGGCATTACGCCAAACCAATATTTCCAAAGATAGCGATGTGGTTTTTAATATCCCCAATAACTCTGCGATAACCCGTTATGTTGTGATGCCGAAAATGAACCATGATGATTTAAGAAAGGCTATTGGGTATGAGCTGGAGAAATATATTGCTTTTGATACAAAAGAAGCCGTTTACGACTTCCGTATTTTAGAAAACGCACAAGTAAAAGAAGGACATTTGAAGGTCCTTTTGGTTATTACTAAAAAGGAAACTGTTGATGAAAGGGTGAAGGCAATCGAGGATGTAGGGTTTATTCCTAAGGTGGTGAGTATTGATTCAGTTGTGATTTCTAATACATTTTATCTTAATCATGCTGATAAAAAGGATAAGAATATCGCTATTGTAAATCTTGGTTCAAGGCTTTGTAGTATAAGTGTTGTAAGGGGCGGTATCTCCAATTTTATGCGTGATATCGCTGTTGGCATAGAAAATATCGTAAGTCTGGTTTCGGAAAAGCTAGAGATGAATAAGGCCGATATCTTAAATTCTATATTAAAGCCGGAACTTCAGTCGAAAGAGTTTAAAGATATAATAAATTCTGTACTTTCAAATCTATTAAATGAACTTTACCTTTCTTTTGATTATTACGAAACGCAGTTTGAGACTTCTATCGATGAAATTTATATAACCGGTGGACTTTCGCAACAGCCGGGATTAATAGAATTTTTATCCAATAATCTAGGTATAACGGTAAATAAGCTTAATCCTTTACAGAACCTTGATATGTCAGTCGATTTGAGGTCGAAGCTTGATTCGAAGAAGGATATTATGGCTGTAAGCATAGGTCTTGCCTTAGAAGATTCCGATTTAAAATATTTTTAAAATTTCTTATGAAAAAAGAACTTATCGTTATTGGTGATAAAGTGTTGATTTCTGTTTATGAAGGAAGCGATAAGACAGATTTTGGACTGTATTTACCTCAAGGGATAAAAGAAAAAGAAAAAGTTGCCGCAGGTTTGATTGTTAAATCCGGTCCCGGTTATCCTGTGTGGCAGGCAAATACAATAGAGAATGAAGACTGGAAACAGCCTTATAATAAAGAAGCTACAAATTACATAGCGCTTCAAGCAAAAGAAGGTGATTATTGTATTTTCTTGCGTGATTCTGCAGTGGAAGTCCGTTATGAAAAGAAAAAATACGTTGTAGTACCGCATTCGGCAATACTTCTTTTGGTCAGAGGCGATATTGACAAAGCGATAAATCTTCTGGAAAAGTAATATGAAAAAGGTTTTTATTGCAGCTACCAAGCAGAATGACGGTAAGACTACGGTAAGCCTTGGTCTTATCTCTAATCTTAACAGACATTTTAAGAATATTGGTTTTATAAAGCCAATTGGCCAGCGTTATTTGGAAGAAGAAGGTTTTAAGGTTGATGAGGATTCAATTCTTATTGAAGAGGTTTTTGGGATAAGATGCGGTCTTAAGGATATGAATCCTATTGCTGTGGAAAGGGGTTTTACGGAAAAATATATCATAACTCCTAACGGCAAAAAGCTCACTCAGCAGATTAAAGATGCCTATAGGCATGTTTCAAAAAATAATGATTTTGTTGTTATTGAAGGCACCGGTCATGCAGGTGTGGGCTCTGTATTTGATTTGTCTAATGCTGCTGTGGCAAAACTTCTTAAGGCCAAGGTGATTATTATATCTTCTGGCGGTATAGGTAGGCCTGTAGACGAGATAATGCTTAATAAGGCGCTTTTTGATAAGTTAGGGGTAAAGGTTTTAGGCGTTATTATAAATAAAGTACTACCGGAGAAATCTGCAAAGATAGAAAAACTTTTGAAAAAACGGCTCACGCAACTAAAAGTAGAAGTTTTAGGCGTTTTGCCTTACCTCCCGTTTCTTTCTTATCCTAATGTTGCACGGATCTCTGAGGAATTAGGTTTTAAGTTTTTTGTCGGTAAAGATAATGCGCATAATGTGGTTAAAAAAATCGTTATTGGGGCAATGCTGTCTCATGATGCCGTAGCCTATATAGAGGACGGTTCTTTAGTGATTACCCCTGGTGATAGAGGAGATATGATTTTGACTGTTTTAAACTGTCATTTTGTCCAGACAAAAAAACGGATAAAAATATCAGGATTAATTTTAACAGGTGGTATAATGCCTAATAAAAGAGTACAGGAACTTCTTAAAAAATCCAATATCCCTGTTCTTTTATCTGAAAAAGACACCTATAGTGTTGCTTCATTAGTGCATGATTTAGTAGTTAAGATCAGGTCTGATGATAAGGAAAAGATTGCCATGGCTCATGATATGTTTAAAGAAAATATTGATATAGAAAAGATTATTGGAGGAATTTAATGCAGATTGTAGAAAAAATTAGAGATAAGGCTAAGCAGAATAAAAAAAGAATAGTTCTTCCTGAAAGCGAAGATGCAAGAGTAAAAGAGGCAGTTGATTTTATAAATAAAGAGTCAATTGCCGAAGCGGTTTTAATTTCTAAAGAGGATATGGAAGAAGTAATGATGAAAAAATATGTGCAGGAGTATTTCAAATTGCGTAAGCATAAGGGAATAACCGAATTAGATGCGATGGAAAAAATCAAAAATCCGCTTTATTATGCTGCAATGATGACTCGTTTTGGTGATTGTGATGGTTTTGTTGCCGGGGCAATCAATACAACGCCTAATGTTATTCGCGCATCTCTTCATTGTCTTGAACTGGATAAGACAATCGGTGCGGTATCAAGTTGTTTTATTATGGTAGTACCAGATTGTATTTACGGTGACAATGGTGTGTTCGTATTTGCTGATTGCGGTGTAATGCCAGAGCCGTCAAGCAAGCAGCTTGCTAAGATTGCGATTTCTAACGCCCTTTTAGCTAAAAAGGTCTTAGGGATTGAGCCTAAGGTGGCAATGTTGAGTTATTCTACTAAAGGTTCGGCTGGTGGTAAATTCGTGGAAAAAGTACAGGAGGCAACAAGGCTAGCTAATGAACTTAGGCCGGATTTGATTATTGACGGAGAATTGCAGCTGGATGCAGCTATTGTACCTGAGGTTGCGAAAATAAAAAAATCCCATAATGGCATTAAGGGCGATGCCAATGTATTGATCTTTCCTGATTTAGAAGCTGGTAATATCGGTTATAAACTTGTCCAGCGCTTGGCTAAGGCAAGGGCAATCGGTCCGATTTTGGAAGGTTTTACAAAACCTTGTTCTGATCTTTCCCGGGGATGCGAAGTGGATGACATAATAGACTGTGTGGCTGTAACAGCGATAAGGGCAAACAGATGAAAATTCTTGTTATAAATTCAGGCAGCTCTTCTATAAAATACCGTCTTTACGATATGCCTAAAGAGAGATTATTTTTAAAGGGGATGATTGATAAAATCGGTGAAGGTTCTTCCTGTGTAAAAAACCACCACGAAGGTTTTAGGAAAATATTAAAAAAAATTGACGGTGTGGATGCAGTGGGACATCGAGTTGTACATGGAGCAGAGGAGTTTCAAAAGCCCATTGTGATTAAAGATAATATCATCAAACGGCTTAAAAAATATAATATCCTTGCTCCTTTGCATAATCCGGCCAATCTATCCGGTGTTATTGCCTGCAAGAAACTATTGAAAAATATTGCTCAGGTTGCTGTTTTTGATACTTCCTTCCATCAGAGTATTCCTGATTATGCCTATATCTATGGTCTGCCGTTTAGTTTTTATAAAAAGCACAAAATTAGAAGATATGGATTTCACGGAACAAGCCATCATTATGTAGCTGAAGAGGCGAGTAAATTACTGAAAAAACCTTTGAATAAATTAAATCTTATAACCTGTCATTTGGGAAATGGCTGTAGTATGGCAGCGGTAAAAAAAGGTAAATGTATTGATACAACTATGGGGTTTACTCCTCAAGAGGGACTTTTGATGGGTACACGTGCTGGGGATATGGATACGGCTATTTTGATTTATTTGATGGAAAAGCTGCATCTAGGTATTGAACAGATAAACCGGATAATCAATAAAGAAAGCGGTCTTAAAGGTATATCCGGCGTAAGCAATGATATGCGTAAAATCGAACAGGCAATTGCCAAAGGTAACAAAAGGGCAAAATTAGCCAGGGAGATATTTATTTATAGAATCAAAAAATATATCGGAGCATATAGCGCTATAATGGGTGGAGTTAATGCGGTGATTTTTACTGCCGGAATCGGAGAGAATCAAATTCGTTTAAGAGGTGACATTATTAAAGGTTTATTTGATTACTTAAAACATAAGCCTAAGGTAATGGTTATTTCTACAAACGAAGAATTGATGATCGCCAGGCAGACGTATAAAGCAATAAAGAAAGGCGTAAAATGAGAACAATGCTTAAATCAAAATTAAAGAATTTAAAAGTTACCGAGACTGAACTTTTTTATGAAGGCAGTATTACTATTGATGAGGCGTTAATGGAAGCGTCTGATATTTTACCCGGAGAAAAAGTTGAGGTTTTAGATGTCAATAACGGCGCCCGTATTTCAACCTATGCGATTAAAGGTAAACGTGATAGCGGAATAATCTGTATGAACGGACCTGCAGCCAGGCTTGTTTATAAACATGATATAATAATGGTGCTTTCTTATGTTTTACTTGATGATGATAAGGCCAAGACACATGAGGGTGTAGCAATCGCAGTAGATGAAAATAATAGAATAAAGAGTTAATTAAATAAATAATTTGAAAAAAATCATTATAATTTTCTTTAAGATAGCAATAAGTTTTTTCTTATTGCTATTTTTATTTAAGAAAATCGATACCGAAAATGTATTTATTCTTTTGGGTAGCTTTAATAAGTTTTTTATTGTTGTTAGTTTTTTATTATTTTGTTTCGCTTATTTTCTTGGGATGGTTCGTTGGTTAATGCTTTTATATATAAGCGAAGTAGATTTCAGTATAAAAAAGGTTGTGGTTACGTATTTAGGATCACAGTTTTTTAGTTTGTTTGTACCTTCGATTATCGGTTCGGATGTGGCAAGAAGCATTGATTTGGGAAAGTATTCGAATAGTTTCAAAAAAGTTGCAGTCACTGTATTTTTGGATCGATTAAGCGGTAGTATAGGTCTTGTTTTAGTAGCTTTTTCTTCTTTGCTGTTGGGGAAAAGTTTTATTAATAATTTCTATGTGTATTTGATTATTTATGTTTTTGTTTTGGCAATTTTAATAATATTAACTTTATTATTTAATAGCCGTATATTTGATTTTTTCTCTAGAGTCCTTCAAGGCAGAGGCAGGTTTTGGGATAAGTTTTTTCTTATTCATAAAGAGATATTTTATTTTCGAAAACATAGATTCTTGTTGTTGTTAAATATCGCAATTTCTGTGGTGATTCAATTAGTAGTACCGGTTATTTTCTGGATTTTGACAAATAGTCTTTACGGGGGAGTTTCGATTTTTCCATTTTTGATTATTGTGCCTATAGTTACTGTTATATCGGCAATCCCTATTACTATTGGCGGTCTTGGAGTAAGAGAGTGGTCTATGGTGCTTTTTTTATCGCAGCTGGGGTTAGATAAAAGCTTGTCTGCAAGCCTATCGTTGTTGCAGTTTGTTTTCTTAATTAGCGTTGGTGTTATTGGTGGAATTGTTTATGTCCTTACATTTCATACTAGACGGTTACAATATAACAAATAAATTTAAATATAAGCCTGTGTCTGATTTGCGTCATTCAAGGTTTCAGCTTTATAAATTTATTCAGGAAAATAAGTTCAAGGGCTCAAAGAATAATATTTTGACCGTTGTTTTTGACGGTAAGGAAGATGTTATATCTAATGAAACGGCAGAGGGCATTAGTATTATTTTTTCAAAGAATAAAAGCGCTGACTGTGTTATCATGGAATTGATTGAAAGTTCTTCTCAGCCAAAGAACATGGTTTTAGTTACAGATGATAAGGAACTTATCATTTTTGCGCGCTCTAAAAGGGTAAAATTAATGCCTGTTAAACAGCTTTTGGCTAAGAAAAAAACGGTTATTTTTAAGAAGAAAATGAGAATAACTACAGAAGACGCTCGGAAAATCAACAGGGAACTTCGCAATATTTGGTTAAATGAAGCAGAATAATTTTATAAAATTCTTAGGTACTGCTGGTGCGCGTTTTGTTACTATTAGTCAACTGCGAGCTTCAGGCGGGATCTGGATTAGGTATCAGAATACAAATATTCTTATTGATCCAGGTCCGGGAAGCCTGGTTAAGGCATTAGAGGCGCGACCTAAGCTTTTACCAAAGACACTTGATGCGATCATTTTAACACATAGGCACCTTGATCATGCTAGCGATTTAAATATTATGACCGAGGCAATGACTGAAGGTTGCCGTAACAAAAGAGGAATGCTTTTAGTGCCTGAAGATAGTCTAAAAAAAGAAACAATGATACTTTCTTTTTTAAGAAAAAGCGTTAAATCGGTTAAATTGTTAAATGTAAAGAAAAGTTTTGTTATAAAAGATATCCGTTTACAGAATGTTTACCGTTTGAGGCATAGCGTCGAGACTTATGCCTTAAAATTTATTTTTGGTAAAACAAGTTTATGTTTAGTCAGTGATACCATGTTTTTCCCCTCATTAAGCAAAAAGATTAACAGTTGCGATTATTTGATACTTAATGTAGTGTTTTATAAGCCCAATGCGGATATAAAACATCTTGATTATTTTTCAGCAATAAAACTGATTAAAGAAGTGAAGCCTAAAAGAGCGATAATAACTCATTTTGGTACGCCGATGTTAAAGGCGAATCCAAAAAAACTGGCTAAAAAAGCAAAAAAGATGACAGGTATTGATGTTCTTGCGGCAGAAGACGGCATGAAGTTGATGATTAAATAGATTGACAGTTTGGAAAGGCTTTTTTATAATAATAATAGGATAGGAAAGGGAGGTGTTTATGTCTATATTTATAGAACCTGCTAAAACAGTATTATTGCAAATCGGATCATTTTTGCCGAAGTTGATTGCTGCGATTATTGTTTTTATTGTCGGCTGGCTTTTAGCAAAAGTAATCGGTGAGCTTCTAAAAAGATTTTTAAAACTTATTAAGTTGGAACAACTTGCGGATAATGTTGGTGTTAATAAGTTTTTAACCAAAGGTGGTATCAAGTATACTTTTTGTGAATTATTAAGCTTTTTGGTATATTGGTTGGTTGTGTTAGTTGTGTTGGTGGTAGCTGTGGACATATTAGGTCTTACCGTAGCCGGAAATATAATTGAAAAGGTAGCTTCATATATTCCTAATGTTATTGCTGCATTGTTTATTTTAATATTAGGTATATTTGCATCCAGTTTTTCTGGTTCTACTGTTACAGCAGCTTTGACCAATGCTGGGATAGAGCAGGCTCGTCTTTTAGGCAAGGTTGCAGAGATAATCATAATTGTATTTACAATCTTTGTTGCCATTGAACAACTGGGTATTGCTGGTCAAGTTATTGTGCTAGCGATAACTATAACTTTTGCATCTATTGGTTTAGCAGTAGGTCTTGCGTTTGGTCTAGGCTGTAAGGACATAGCTGCTGATTTTTTGAAGAATTTTTTAGCAAAAATTAAGGTAAAGAAATAATTTTTAATGCATAAACTTTTAATCGCCGATGATGAGCTTGATGTGCTTAATAGTCTTAGCAATAGGCTCAAAAAGGAAGGTTTTTTTGTCTCAACTGCCAGAGACGGTCAGGAGGCATTGGATCTGGCTCTGGCAGTTGATGGACCTGATATTCTTATTTTAGATATTGAGATGCCAAAAAAAAACGGCTTCGAAGTGTTAAAAGAGCTTCGTGAAAGTAATATTAAACATAACCAATGGCAGCCTGTTATAATACTTTCGGCAAAAAGTGATTTTGATGATATCAAGAAAGGCTATGGTTTGGAGGCTGATTTTTATATTACGAAACCTTTTAACTTTCAGCAGCTGTTAAAGGGAATTGAAACGATGATTACGCTTTTATCCGTTAGAAGGATAGAGAAATGATTGCATTATTTATAACTATTTTTATATTTATTTTATTAGCGGTAGTAGTTGAGGTGGCAACTACTGCTTTGCGTATGACAGGTTTGGATATTCGTATCGCCCGTTTTCAGGCAATGTCAGCTTTAACCGGTACAGGCTTTACCACAAGAGAAAGTGAGCTTATCACTGATAATAAACAGCGTAGAATCATCGTAATGAGTTTGATGATAATTGGGCCTATTGGTTTTGTTACTATACTTACTTCAATTTTATTGTCAGCAAGGGAGCATGTTATGCTTTATCAGCTTTTAGTTTTGGCAGTTCTTGCTTTGTTGCTTTTGAAGTTTTCTAAAAGCCGCAAGCTGATGAGTGTATTCCATAAGGCAATTGAAACTACATTAAAGAAACGCCATTATCCTAGGAAGATAGTTTTAGAAGAGATATTGCAGTTGGATGAGAATTTTGGAGTATGTGAGATAAAAATCGATAAACACTCTAAATTAGCAGATAAAACCTTGGCTCAAAGTGATATTAAAGAGAAAGGATTTATTGTATTAGCGATTCAACGTGAGGATAACTTAATCACTGTTCCTCACGCAAACGACAAAATTTTAGTTAATGATATATTAGTTGTTTTTGGTAATCTTAAGCACTTACGAGATTTTGCGAGGTAGTTTTAATTGAAACTTTATCTATTCATTATTTTAGGGTTTTTATTCATGCTATTGTTTTTTAACGGCTGCAGAAAAAAGTCTTCAGTTGAAACATTTCAGTCTCCCTATGAGTTGATAGATGAAATTGAGTCTCTCAGCCTTTTGGAAACCGAATCGGTCGAAACAGCTTCTGTATCTGTAGCTAAAACAATTTCAAAAGAAAAAAATATTGATCTGGATTTAAATGATAAAAAGATCCAGACCGCTTTAAAAGAAGCTGGGTTTTATGATGGTAAAATCGATGGTAAAATCGGTTTAAAGTCAAAGCAGGCAGTGAGAGACTTCCAGACAGCGAATAATTTAAAAGTTGATGGAGTTGTTGGTATAAATACTAAAAAAGCTCTTCAGAAATATTTGACGCAATAGTTTTTAAAATAGTTTCAATCAAGCGATGAAGAAAAAAATAAGCGATATAATTATTCGTATGGGTAGATATATTTTAGGCATTATACAGGAAATAGGTTCAATTCTGGTTTTTTCGATTAAAGTCTTTAGTTTTATTCTTAAAGGCAAGGTAAGATTTTTTGATGTATTAAAGCAGATCTATGAGCAGGGTTTTGAGTCTATATTTATAGTAGCGATAACTTCACTTACCACAGGTATGGTTTTGGGGCTTCAAGGTTATTTTGCTCTTGTACGGTTCGGTGCAAAGGAATTTGTTGCTGCTTTGGTGGCAATTTCAATTCTAAGAGAGCTAGGTCCAGTGTTGACTTCGATAGTTTTCTCAGGCAAAGTAGGGGCAAAGATAACCTCTGAGTTAAGCACAATGAATGTCTCCGAACAGATATTAGCAACGCGTACCATGGGCGTAGATCCATTAGAGTATTTTGTTGTTTCAAGAGTTATAGCCTGTGTTATAGTTTTGCCTATTTTGGTAGTCATATCAGGTGTAATCGGGATATTCGGCGGGTATTTGGTAGTTTCCTGGGAGGGAGCAACTAATGCCATTTATTACTTTCATAATACCTTAGATATAGTTGCGCTAAGGGACTTTTTAAGCGGAATCATAAAGGCAATTGTTTTTTCTGTAATAATAGGTATTATTTGTTGCTATCAGGGTTTTCGGGCCAAAGGAGGCTCTTTGGGTGTCGGAAGGTATACTACTAAGGCTGTTGCTTTTTGTTATATTTTGATAATTGTGTTTAATTTTATTTTGACTAAGATTTTGTTAAAACTTGGATTTTAAAAAGGAGATTTATTATGCATGTTAAAATTATTTGTATATCCCTATTGATATCTTTTGTTTTTTTATCCGGTTGTAGCTTAAACGGCGGAATTATAAATTATTATCATGTTAATGAAGCGTCTTGGATTAGAAAAGGAGAACCTATTGAGTTTGAAGAGGATTTTTGGTATCCGACCGATACAGTAGAAAACTTTCTGGGTAAGGAAATGCTTTTTAAGGGGAAATTTAAAGGGGTTAAATTTTTTACAGAACGAAAAGATATCCGTCCGTTTAGTTACCTTTATACGAAGTTTGGCGAAAATCAATTCCGTACTTACGAGAAAAACCATGATTGAAGTAATAGGATTAAGTAAGTCTTTCGATGATGTACAGGTTTTAAAAGATATAAACGTTACATTTAATGATAACGAAATTACCTGTATCTTAGGTGAAAGTGGAAGCGGCAAAAGCGTGTTTTTACAAACCATGGCAGTTTTGCATGGGCCTGATTCTGGAAAAATCTTGATAGATAATCAGGATATCCTGCGTAAAAGCGAAGAACAACTGTTGGATTTAAGGAAAAAAATCGGGTATTTGTTTCAGTCAAGCGCACTGTATGATTTTATGAATATTTTTGATAATTTAGCATTTCCTTTAAGAGAAAATACAAAGCTATCAGAACCTGAAATCGAAAAAAAAATAAAAGATATTTTGCATGATGTTAATCTTTCTGATGTGGAAGAAAAATTTCCCAATGAACTATCCGGAGGAATGCAGAAAAGAGCGTCTTTAGCACGTTCGGTTATCTTAAAACCACAGTTTTTATTATGTGATGAGCCGACATCTGGTCTTGATCCTGAGCATGCGCGTATAATTGCTCAACTTATTGCCAAGATATCCAAATTTTATAAATCTACGACTATTATTACTAGTCATGATATACCGAATTCTTTAGCTATAGCTGATAGATTAATTTTTATTTTTGATGGACAGTTTACGGAGATTGGTTCACCCAGCAATTTAACGAAGAATACAGATAAGCGGATTAATAATTTTTTGGGTCCTTATGTGGAGGTTACGAAATGCATGACAGATTAAAAGAATTTATCGCCGGGTTATTTTTTATTTTTGGTATTGTTGTTTTCTTGATTGTTTTCTTTGTTATTGGAAACGATAAAGGAATAACCTCTTTGAAATTTAATAAAAAAGTTATTTTCTCCGATGTCGCCGGTTTAAGTATTGGTGCACCCGTGCGTTTATCGGGAGTAAACGTTGGAATTGTTGAATCGATCCATTTTACCAAAGAAGAGATTATAAAGGAAAAGAATATAGTTGTGGTTTTAAGCATTCTTTCTAGGTACGGTCCGCAGTTTAAAGGATGTTTGGATTATTCAATACGCACTGAAGGTGTTTTAGGCGGGAAGCTCATTGAAATAAAGCCTTCCAAAAGTTATCAGAATTGTCAGGATTCAGAATTCGCTGTAGGAGATGATCCTTTGGATATCCAGGATCTGACAGTTTCTTTTGATAATACTGCTAAATCCCTTACCAGCCTTTCTCAAAGAATTGAAGATTATCTAAAACAGCTGAGCAAAATCTCCTATACGATAAAAAGGACGATTGATCGGCTTGAGAAACGCATCATTGAAGGGACTTTATTCAATATTTTTAAATAATTTAAATGAAGTATCTAAAAAAACAATTAACTTTATTGGATGTTTTCTCTGTTGCCACCGGTGCAATGATTAGCTCTGGTATTTTTATTCTGCCAGGTTTAGCTTTTGCCAAGGCAGGCCCGGCTGTGATTTTATCTTATTTTTTGGCTGCGCTAATCTGTATCCCTACGCTTTTTTCCCAAGCTGAGCTTACCACTGCTATGCCTAAAGCAGGAGGAGATTATTTTTATATTATGCGCGGTTTTGGTCCTTTATTAGGTACTATTGCTGGTTTTAGCTCTTGGTTTGTTTTAAGTTTTAAAGGCGCGTTTGCGCTTATAGGTATGGGTGAATTTTTAAGCGTTTTTAGTAATCTGTCGTTTCATATTGTTGCTATGGTTCTATGTGTGTTTTTTGTAATTTTAAATCTAATTGGGGTAAAGTTCGCTGGCAGATTTCAGGTTTATCTTGCATTTAAAGATGCTTGCGGCAATCGCTCAGATTACACAGAACAAGGATTTTGATAAAAATTGGATGGCGTCAAAAAATATCGATGAGTTTAAGAATTTGGTGTTATTGGCTGAACGGAAAAGGAGTCGTTAATAAAGATGAGTATCTTTGATAATATTTTAGCAAGCATACATGTGTATCAGTTAAATATCTTAGTGCTTTTGGGCCTTGCTTTATTCGGCGGGGTATTAGGCGGCAGGGTGTTTCAGAAGCTTAAGGTGCCTCAGGTAGTAGGCTATATCGTTATTGGTATTTTAATCGGTCAATCAGGGTTAAAAATAGTAGATGAGAAGCTTCTTACAATGCTTGAACCTCTTAATTACTTTGCTCTTGGTTTAATCGGCTTTATGGTTGGAGGAGAGTTGCACCGTAGTATTTTTACCAAGCACGGCAGACAGTTTATGACGATTCTTTTTTGTGAGGGTATAACCCCGTTTTTGTTAGTTACTATTTTAGTAGGTTTTGTTGGCTCAATTTTCTTTGACTGGCGTATTGCTTGGGGTCTGGGGTTACTGTTTGGCGCAATTGCTTCAGCTACGGATCCGGCTACAACAACCGAAGTGTTAAGAGAGTATAGAACAAGAGGGCCGTTAAGTAAGACTGTCTTAGGTATTGTCGCTCTAGATGATGGTTTGGCTTTGATTCTTTTTGCAATTGCCTCCAGCATTGCTGGATCTTTAAGCGGGATAACTCATGAAAGTCTTTTAAAAACCTTTATTCATCCGATTTATGATATTGGTGGTTCTATCCTTTTGGGGACCGTTCTTGGGTTTACATTAAGTAAGATTTTAAATAAATACACTGAAAAAGAACGTCTTTTGGCTTTTACTATTGGCATAGTTTTGCTTGTCGTAGGATTGTCTCTTACCTTAAATGTAGAAATGCTTCTTACTGCCATGACTGTAGGTATTATTGTAGTGAATTTTAGCCCGCAAAAAAGTAAAGGTGTATTTAAATTAGTCGGAGGATTCACGCCGCCAATATATGTACTCTTTTTTGTGCTCATCGGAGCAAAATTAAATTTATCACATATGGGTTTATCTACAAGCGTGCTTGTTTTGGTTTATTTGTTTGGTACGATGGCAGGTAAAGTGATAGGTTCAAAGTTTGGCGCACGTATCGCCCGTTCTCCAAAAACAGTACAAAAATATCTGCCGCTTGCACTGTTTTCTCAGGCTGGCGTAGCTATTGGTTTATCCATATTGGCAGCACAGTATTTTCCTGGAGCAATCGGTAATACCATTATTATTGTTATTACCGCAACTACTTTTATCTTGCAGCTTGTGGGGCCATACTTGACTAAGGTTGCCGTAACTCGTGCCAAAGAGGTAGGGCTTAATGTTACTGAAGAAGATTTGATTTTTAATACAAAAGCAAAAGACGTGATGGACGCTAATCCACCGTTGATAATAAACAATATGCCTCTCACTAATATTTTAAAGATATTTTCCAGTGATACCAATCTTTATTATCCGGTTGTGGATAAAACCAAAAAATTACTTGGAATAATAACTGTGGATAATTTAAAGAATATTTTTATGGAGACTGATTTAAATGAGCTACTTTTAGCAGTAGATGTTATGGAACCGGTTTTAACAACCGTATCAATTGATTCTCCTGTTCAAAAAGTAAAAGAGGCTTTAAATAGGTATAATCTTGAATATATCCCGGTTACCAATAGTGAAAATAAACTTATTGGTTTTATCGAAGAAAGAACTTTAGACAGAATCATATCTACTAAACTTATGGAGCTTCAAAGGGAAGTAGATATGTAGTTTTTGTATAGAGGTCGTTTATTGAAAATAATTTTAGCTTGTGGTATGATACAAGGTGTTTAGGGCATTTAATAATTATATTTAAGGCAGGTTTTTCTTTCCTTTGATGAATTTAAAATTTACTCCCTTAATTGAAGTTCATAAAAATCTAGGCGCAAAGATTGCCCCTTTTGGCGGTTGGCTTATGCCCATACAATATGCTGGTATAATCCAGGAGCATAACTGGACGAGAAAAAGCGCTTCTTTATTTGATATCTGCCATATGGGAGAGTTCTATCTAGATGAAGATTTAAAAGAATCCGGCTTGGATAATATAGTCAGTGCGAATTTAGATTCTATGCCTGTAAAAGCTTGCCGATATGGGTTTTTACTTGACGAGAAAGGCAATATTCTTGATGATATGGTTACTTACCGAAAAGGTAAAGATGAATGGATGCTGGTAGTCAATGCTGCTACAACTAATGCTGATTTTAAACACATACAAAGTAATTTAAAGATAAAAACCCTAAAGGATATTTCAAATAATACAGCCAAGCTTGATTTGCAAGGTCCGTTATCACGTGATGTGCTAAAAAGTCTAGGATGTAAAGATATAGAAAGCCTGACCTATTACAGTTTTGATTATTTTGTTCTTTTAGGTAATGATGTATTAATCAGTAGAACCGGCTATACCGGAGAACTTGGTTTTGAGATCTATATTGAATCCAGTAAAGCAGTTGTGTTGTGGAATAGTTTGCTAAAAGATGAAAGGGTAAGGCCTGCAGGTCTAGGTGCGCGCGATACGCTAAGATTGGAAATGAATTACCCTTTATACGGACAGGACATATCAAAAGATAATAACCCAATTGAAGCAGGGTTTATCAAGTTTATTGATTTTGAGAAAGATTTTATTGGTAAAGACACGCTTTTAAACAAAAGGGATAATATCGATAAAAAATTGGTTTGTTTTATCTGTGACTCGCGCCGAGCGCCCAGGCATAATAATAAGATTTTAATTGATAAAGCTGTTGTGGGAAGAGTGACCAGCGGGTCGTTTTCACCAAGTTTGGGTGTTGGTATTGGTACGGGTTATGTAGATAAAGATAAGGCAGTTATTGATAAAGATATAACAATCACCGATGGCAGAAAAGAATTGAGCGCTAAAATAGTAAAAAGGCCTTTTTATAAAAATGGTTCTTTAAGAAGATGAAAGGAATTTTTTATGGATGTTAGAGATGGTCTCTATTACAGTAAAGAGCATGAGTGGGTAAAGTTAGATAACAAAATCGCAATTATAGGTATAACTGATTATGCTCAGTCGGCCTTAGGAGATGTTACCTTTGTGGAGCTTCCTAAGCCGGGCGAAAGCTTTAAACAGTCACAGCAGATTGCTACAGTTGAGTCTGTTAAGGCTGCATCAGATGTGTATGTTCCTATAAGCGGTGTGGTAAAAGAGGTAAACTTAGAACTTGACAATACGCCTGAGTTGGTTAATCAATCCTGTTATGAAAAAGGGTTTTTCTTGAAGATGCAAGTAGAGGATGAAACTGAGGTTAAAAATCTTATGGATTCAGCAAGTTATAAGGCTTATTTAGAAGGATTATCTAAATGAATTTTGTTCCCCATACAGACAAAGAACGTCAGGAGATGCTAAAAACAATCGGCGTATCTTGTTTAGATGAGCTTTTTAAAGATATTACCCCCAGTTTAAAAGCTAAATCATTTGATTTAGAAAAAGGTAAGTCTGAATTTGAGGTAATGAGTTTTTTTAAAGGCTTGGCTAATAAAAACAATATAGGACTAACGAGTTTTTTAGGCGCAGGGTTCTATGATCACTATATTCCATCAGTTGTCGATAGCCTTGCTTCCAGGCCGGAGTTTTATACTGCCTATACGCCTTATCAGGCAGAGTGTTCTCAAGGTTGGCTTCAATCTATTTTTGAATTTCAGACTGCTATATGTGAATTGACTTCTTTGGATGTTTCCAATGCCTCACTTTATGACGGTGGAACTGCGCTTTATGAAGCAGCAATGATGGCTGTGCGTATTACCGGTAGAAAAAAAATAATCGTTGATAGTGGAGTGAATTTACTCTATAGAAGCATGATTTATACCTATACCACTAATCTGGAACTTGAGTTTAAAGAAACCCCGGTTGTGCACGGTCAGAGTTCCCGTAAGCATATATTTGAGCTTTTAGATAAAGACACTGCAGCGATAATTTTGCAGAATCCGAATTTTTTCGGTGCTGTAGATGATCATACGGATATCGTAAAAAAAGCGCATGAGTTGGGTGTTTTGGTGATTCAATCGGTTTATCCGATTGCCTTAGGATTAGTAAAATCCCCTCAAGAGATGGGAATTGATATTGCAACCGGAGAGGGACAAAGCCTGGGGTTAAATTTAAATTTTGGTGGGCCTTACTTAGGTTTTATGGCAACAAAAAAAGAATATATGCGCAAAATGCCTGGTCGCATTGTAGGCGAAACGATTGATAAACAAAACAGAAGAGGTTTTGTATTAACCTTGCAGACACGGGAACAACATATAAGGCGTGAAAAGGCAACTTCTAATATTTGTTCTAATGAAGCCTTGTGTGCTCTGCGTGCGGTGATTTATTTATCCGTATTAGGAAAAAAAGGTTTTAAAGAACTTGCGTTATTAAATTATAAAAAGGCAGAATATACTAAGAGTCTATTTGATAAAATTAAAGGTGTTGAGGTTAAGAAAAATTCCCCTACATTTAATGAGTTTACGGTGATGCTACCTAAGCGTGCAGATGAGGTTGTTTGTAAATTGATTAAGAAAGGATTCCTCTGCGGTTTTCCTCTGGGTAGGTTTTATAAGGGAATGGATAATTATCTTCTTGTTAGTGTAACGGAAAAACGCACCAAGGAAGATATTGTCAAGTTAGCTGATACTCTGGAGACTGTTTTATGAAACTTATATTTGAAAAAAGCGTAAAAGAAAGAACTGCTTTTAAAGTGCCTGAGTTTGATGTGGCAATAAAGGTGAATTTTCCAGATAAGTATGCAAGAAAGCAAAGCGTAGAACTTCCTGAAGTTTCAGAGTTAGATGTGGTTAGGCATTTTACAGGGCTTTCTAAGAAAAACTTTTCCATTGATGGTAATTTTTATCCTTTAGGTTCATGTACTATGAAATACAACCCAAAGTTTACTGAAGCTATTGCTAATTTAGAAGGGTTTACCCAGCTTCACGGGCTTCTGCCGCAGGTTGTAGGTGCAGGAATGCTCTGTCAGGGTGCGTTGCAGGTTATTCATGATCTGCAGAGACTACTTTGCGAGATAACCGGGATGAAAGTTTTTACCACCCAACCTTTGGCTGGCGCGCATGGTGAGTTAACCGGAGCGATGATTATTGCTGCGTATCATAAGGAGAAGGCGCGTAAACGTAAATACGTGATTATACCGGATTCATCCCACGGCACTAATCCAGCCAGTGCATCAATTGCAGGCTATGAAATAATTACAATCCCTACGGATGAATCAGGCTGTATGGATTTTGAAAAGTTTAAATCTAAACTTACAGAAGATGTGGCCGCGGTGATGCTGACGTGTCCGAATACTCTGGGGATTTTTAATTCGCGTATAAAAGATATCTGTGATGAAGCCCACAAGGTGGATACCTTGGTTTATTATGACGGAGCAAATCTTAATGCAATATTAGGCAAAGCGCGTCCAGGTGATATTGGTTTTGATATCGTGCATATTAATCTGCATAAAACCTTTGCTACTCCTCATGGCGGAGGAGGTCCGGGAGCTGGACCAGTAGGGGTAAGTGAGAAGTTAATACCTTATTTGCCTATTCCCCGCGTAGTTAAAAGAACTGATGCCACCTATGGCTTAAGTTATAATAAGCCAAAGTCTTTAGGGTATATGGCAGCGTTTTTCGGTAACTTTAGTGTGATATTAAAAACCTATGCCTATATCATGATGCTAGGTAAAGATGGTCTGATTGAGGTAAGTGAGGCTGCGGTATTAAATGCTAATTATTTAAAAGAAAGGTTAAAGAAATATTTTACTTTAGCTTACGACAGGAGATGTATGCATGAATTTGTACTTTCGGCTGAGAAGCAACTAAAAAATAATATTCATGCTTTTGATATTGCTAAATATTTGATTGATAAAGGAATTCATCCGCCTACTGTATATTTCCCGTTGATTATCAAGGAAGCGATGATGATTGAGCCAACTGAGACCGAAAGTAAACAAACCATGGATGAGTTTATTGAAGTGATGATTGAGATTGCTGATTTAGCAGAGCATAATCCACAAGAGTTAAAAAATGCACCCACTACTACTTGTGTAGGCCGGCTTGATGAGGCAAAGGCTGCACGTGAATTAAAGCTGCGTTGGCAAAAAGAGGCATGAGTACAACTATTGTAAAAAAACCTTCCTGGATGAAAAAGAAAATCATCCTTAAAGACTGCGTAAAATTAAACCAGCTATTTTCCAGGTTAAAACTACATACAGTTTGTCATGAGGCAATGTGTCCTAATATTTCAGAGTGTTTTAATAAAGGCGTAGCAACATTTTTGATTATGGGTGATACTTGTACACGTCGCTGCGGGTTTTGTAATGTGAAAAAAGGTAATCCTAAAGATCTAGATGATAATGAACCTGATAGGGTTTTAGAAGCTGTAAAAGAACTCAAGTTGAATCATGTTGTGGTTACAAGCGTTACCCGGGATGACTTAGAAGACAAGGGAGCAAGTCATTTCGTTAAAACGATTAAGACAATAAAGGATTTCGACAATGTTATTAAAGTAGAAGTGTTGGTGCCGGATTTTTTAGGCAGGAAGGATTTGATTGAGATTGTTTTAAATGAAAAACCGGATATCTTTGCGCATAACGTGGAAATGGTATCTAGACTTTATACAGAAGTGAGACCAGATTCAGATTACAGGCGGTGTCTGGAAGTTTTAAGAATAGCCAAAGATATTAATAAAGATATTTATACCAAGTCCGGTATTATGTTAGGGCTTGGTGAAACCCATCAGGAAGTAATGGAAGTTTTGGGGGATTTAAGAAAAGTTAATTGCGATTTTTTAAGCATCGGTCAATATTTATCGCCATCTAAGAGTCATTATCCTGTAAAAGAGTTTGTTAAAGAAAGCGTATTTAACGAGCTTAAGATCAAAGCACTTGAGATGGGTTTTTTGCATGTAGAAAGCGCTCCTTATGTGAGAAGCTCTTATATTGCCTGCGAATACCTAAAAAATAAATAGTATATGAAAGAAAAAATCCAGATTACAAAAAAGTGGTTTAAAAGTTGGTCTAATGAGTTTGACCAGTCTTTAGGCAGTATGAGTTTTCATAAGGGGCTGTTGCGTCTCATGGTGGAATCTTCCGGAGTAAAGAATAATAGCCGTATTCTTGATATCGGATGCGGTACGGGATTATTGAGTATTAATTTCTTAAGTAAAAGAAACTGTTCTATTGTTGGAATCGATAATTCCAAGGATATGCTTTTGATATTGAATAAAAAGATCAAGAAGTTTGCAATAACTGATAACTTAAAAGTTCAATATATGGATATATCAAAGCTTGATTTTAAGGCGAATAGTTTTGATATAGTGACTAGTTCTATGGTGTTGCATCATTTTGATAAGGATAAGCTGAAATTGCTTAAGAAAATTAAAAAGGTGCTAAAGCCAGGGGGATTGTTTATTTTAGGCGATATTGATATGGATACCCGTGGGCTTCATACAGATACAAAAAGATTAAAGAAGATAGTGGAAGTTTTATTAAGCGAGTGGGTTTGTGCGTTAACAGAGGTAGGAACAGAAGCCTTTAAGCGAATGTATGATAATGGTAAAAAACATATTCTTAACATCGGTGAATTCTGCGTGAGTTTTAATGAGTGGGCTGCGCTTTGTAAAAAGGCAGGATTAAAGATTGTTAAAGTACTGCCGGTTAAGGAAAACAAGCATTTTAAGGTGCTGGTGGCTAAAAGGGTAAAATAATGAAATGCAAGATAGTACTAAAAAGAGTATAAAAAAATCGCCCTCCTAAAAGAAAAATCTACTATCGGTAAAGTCATAATCGTTGAAGGGTATAAAGAGTAAAATAATTCATGAAGAATAAATTTGCAACATGTATTAGCTGCATAGACGGGCGGGTACAGCTACCGGTAATTAGTTTTATCAAGAAGCATTTTAAGGTAGATTTTGTAGATATGATAACTGAACCTGGGGTAGATAAGGTATTATCAAAAAACCAGGATAAAACTACCATTGTTGCTATAAAAAACAAAGTATCTCTTTCAGTTAAAAAACACAATCCTAAAGTTATTGTACTTGTGGGGCACTTTGATTGTCTTGCTAATCCTGTAAGCAAGCAAATACATATTAGGCAGATAAAGCTTTCGGTTGAAATAATTCGAAAGTGGGCTTTGAATGTTTCCGCAGCAGGCGTATGGGTAAATAGTTGTTGGCAGGCAAAGGAAGTATTAATTTATAAATATTAATTTATGACGGTTAAGCGCAAACGTAAAATCAATAATGATACTACTGGCGGCAATCTAAAATCTTCCATTTGGAAATTAGCTGTTCCGATGATGTTTGGGGCAGTTTTGCATGATCTTTTTTCCTTGGCGGATTTGTTTTTTGTCGGCAGGCTCGGTCATGAAGCAGTGGCGTCTTTGACTATATCGGGGTTTATTCTTTCTGTGATAATGATGGCGATTATCGGTATTGCTACAGGTACAACTGCCTTGATTGCACATTTTACAGGTAGAAAGGATTATGAATCTGCCGATTTAGTACTTTTTCAGACAGTGGTAGTTAGCATTGTTGGTTCTTTGATTATGGTTTTTATCGGTTTATTTGCTACTGATTTCCTGCTGCGTTTATTTGGGGCAACGCCAGAGATTATTCCTGCAGCCGCAGAGTATTTAAGAATATGTTTTGTTTGGTCGATTTTTATATTCCTTTTTATCGGTTTTAACCAGGCCCTAAGGGGTTCAGGTGATGTTGTTGTTCCTTTAAAGGTGCTTATTTTAGCTAATGTTATCAATATAATTATTGATCCGATGTTTATTTTCGGCTTTGGCATTATTCCTTCAATGGGAGTAGCTGGTTCAGCCATAGCTACTGTCTTAAGCCGCGGTATAGGAGTTTTTATTCTTTTGTTTCATTTTATGTTTGGTCATTCCAGCCTGCATTTTCGTAAGAATATCTTTAGGCTCAATTTTATGCTTATAACTAGAATGATAAAGATCGGGTTTTTTGCTTCATTCGAGGTGTTGTTAAGACAGATTTCTATTCTTTTATTGGCTCGTCTTGTGGTTTCATTTGGTGCAGTAGCCTTAGCTGCTTTTGGTATTGCCATGAGATTGCGGATGTCTATTATTATGTTGGGTATGGGTATGGCTGATACAGCTTCTGTATTAATCGGTCAGAATATGGGCTCAGGTAATCCCAATAGGGCGCAGAAGTCCGGCATGAAAACCTTAAAATATTTTGAATTAATGATTATTCCAATAGCAGTGTTATTCTTTGTTTTTTCCGGGAAAATTATTGGGCTATTTAATAATTATCCTTTAGTTATAGATATAGGAAAACCCCTTTTAAAGCTGGTGGCAGTTACTCTTCCATTTTTGGCTTTGGCGCTTATTTTAGGTAGAGGCGTAACCGGAGCAGGAGATACGCTTGCACCGGCAGTAGTGACCGGCATTGCCCAGCTGGGCCTGCGTGTTCCTGTTGCTTATCTTATGGTTAGTGTTTTCGCCTTAGGCGTAAATGGTGTTTGGATGGGAATTATTGTTTCTGATATATTCCAGGGTTTGGCAATGTTATGGTATTTTAAGAAAGGATACTGGAAAAAAAGATATTATAAGCATAGAGTGATATTAGAGCAGGGCGGATTTATTGATGCATAGCCCAACATGTAATAAAAATACAATTTTTCATAGGATATAATTCTGATTTAAAGATTCTCAAGCTGTTTTAAAAATACAGGCTCTATATCAATGCTTTGTATTTGCTATTCATCTATAATTTTATACTTTGTAACACTTATTCCTCCAAGCAGTTAACGAGTAAATACTTTTGTTAATTATAGAGAAAAAATTAATATAAATATATAAATTTTTGTCTAGGTAATGTTATAATATTATATTAAGGAGATAGGCTAATCAAAAAACAAATTCTTATAACAGTACTGGTTTGTTTATCCTTAGTTGTCTATGCGGGTAAAGCGTTTGCGGCAGACATAACCTGGAATTCCGCTGATGCTGGTACTTGGGGTGATGATACGAACTGGGCAGGGGGATCAAAACCAGGGGCCGATGATACAGCAATATTTGATGGGACGGGAGCAGGAGTTTGTACTATCGATACAGACGAAGTTTGTACAGGAATTACTCTCAGCAGCGGAACTATAAGCGTTACAACTGGCAGTCTTGATTTGAGCGGAGATTTTACGATATCCGGCGGGTCTTTTACAGCACCCAATGCTGCAGATAAATTTTATGTTGGAGGTACCTGGACTAATAACGGTGGAACATTTAATAATGGCGGTACTTCATCTGAAGTAACATTAGATGGCGCTAGTAAGAATATAGCAGGAACTGCAACAACCACATTCAATGATCTTACCATAGATGGATCTTATTTAGCAACTACCAGCGTAACAGTAACTGATGTATTGATAATTGATTCGGACGATTCCGGTACGGATTCTTTGACATTGGATGCTACTTCTAATGCCGTTACCCTTTCGGTTGAAACTTCAATAACTATAGGAAACAATGGCGATCTGATTAATGACAATGGTAATGATTCTGATAGGCATCTAACGCTCATCGGTACCAATGTGGGGACTCCGCTTTCCATAACTAAAGCACCGGAATTTAGACTAACCACCTATCTCCAGAACGTAGATATACAAACAACTACTGTATTAGATACTAATGTTTCGCTTATATATTTAAATGATAGCAATTGCAATTTTGCCGGATTTACAGTTTCTACAGGTGTAGCAATTGCTGGTCTGTTTATGCAAGGTTATGATGTGAGTTTTACCGGTGATATTTCGATAGCTGGTACAATATCGGGAATACAGAATAACGGTGGGAATATCAATGCAGGGACAAACTCCATAACCCTCAATGGAAATGATACAACTGCAACTATATCATTAGATGGAAATGGAATCCTTACCGCAGGCGCTGTCAATGTTACTTCCGGAAAATTTGACCTTGATAGCAGTACGTGTTCGGTAGACTTTTCCGGTAATTTGACTATTGGCGCAAGCGGTACGGTAGAAGCAACAGGATTTTCGCCGGATATTAATGTTGCCGGTAATTGGGATAACAACGGGACATTTACTGCCGGAAGTAGTAAAGTTATCCTGGATGGTACAACTAGTACGACTTTTGAAGCAGGTTCATCTAGTTATTATCAAATAGAAATAAACAAAACGGGTACTGATTCCAATGATGAGGTTACTGTTCAAACAGATACCCTGACAATGACTAATGCTTTAACGGTGACTAACGGTGTATTGGATCAGGATATAGCAATATCTGGACCCACAGGAGTTACGATAGCAGCTGGTGGTGAATGGATAAATGATACTAATAGTGATGTTACGTTAGCGGGCGATGTAGCTAATGCCGGAATAGTAACGTTTAATGGGATAACGGTGAATAATGGTATAACCATAGCTTCAAGCGATACCACAAAGCGTAACTGGCAGACTTCAGGCGCAGGTTCGTTTAGTTTTACCGATGTCACTGCATCATATCAGTCATGTACTGGTGGTAGTCCAGCTACGATAGCTGTAACAAGCGGAACTAGCGGGGGTAACAACTTAAACTGGACGTTTGGGACGAATACGGTTACGGGAGCTGTTTATAAAGGGGTTACGCTACAGACATCAGATCCCATTGGAGTAGTTTTTCATGACGTTAGTGCCGGAACAACTGATATTATCCTTGATAATACGAACGGCAGTGGTATTTTTGGTACGACAGTTGGAACAATAGGGGCGGGCGACATTATCGGCCTATATACTGATGATGATAACGCAGAGACAGGATGTACAGTTATTGAATGTGAATCCGGAGGAGATCAGGCTGGATTGACAATGGCTTATTATTATGTGTTTTTGTCTAGTTCAAATTTAACGAATGCGGATTTGAATGAAGTTGATGCTGACATAGATGATGAGATGAATTTTACAGTTGATGGTAGTGGGCATCTTACAACTGGAACCAGTAGCCAGTTAATGTTACAGCTGAGTGCCAATACAAATTATGTACCCGGAGGGAATGTGACCGTTCCTGGGTCAGTCGGAGATGATGGTGATATAACTCTGGGGGCTCTTGCGATAATGAATATGGAGGGAAATGATCTCAATATGACGGGTACTTTGAATGTTCAAGGTACTTTTTTACAGACGGTTGGAGGGACAACCACGATAAGTGGTGCTACAGAAGCTATTGTTGCGTCTTCGAATTTTGTTAGTGCTACTTTTTATGATCTAGATATCACGGGAACATACTCGTTAGATGATGGAGATATTAACGCTATTATGGTCTTGAATGATCTTACTGTCGGTGACGGGGCATCATTAACCTTAGGCGGAACCGCTGGACCGCTCACAGTCACTGTTGATAACTCTATAATCTATGCCGAAGGATGTAGTGTCTCCGGGGAATATGACGAAGGTATTATAATTTCGAATGATGACAATGCTGTTACATTGGTAGGCAATACTGGTGATGAAACCTTTGTGGGTACGGGCGGTGGTAGTGCTGAGATATTTTATGTCGCGAATAATAAGATGATCTATCTATCGGGTCTTGATGTGCAGATGCCGACGATAATCGAAGGATCAAACGGAGGAAGCTTAGCTTCTGCAGTTTCAGCTATTACTCTTAGCGGAGCTTGTACATTTGATGCCATAACTATACAAAACGGTTTGTGGAATCTTACCAGATTTTATACTGGTGCTAATGTGTGTACAGTTGGAGGTACGATTACGGTTGATGGTAATGGTACTACTGGGGGGGCTTTTCATGTAGATAATGGAGGAACTTTGACGGCTACCGGGCAAGATATTGTTGTGAATCTTGGTGGAAGCGGGTTTTGGGTAAACGGTAACGGTACGGCAACATTTGATGATATGACAAGCAGTGGTTGGACTGGATTTGCGTCTACACCGACCGGATCTATGAATATTACCGGTAATTACACTAACACCGGGACAGTAAATTTTGGCAGCGGCGCTTGTGCTATTTCACTTGAAGGTAATTGGAACAACTCCGGTGGTGTGATCTCCAATGCCGGAAGTTCCACGATTACGCTCGATGGTAGCACAGCAAGTACAACCTTTATTGCAAAATCTGACGGCAGCGATGTCTATAACAACATTACGATCAACAAAACAGACGGTGATGATGGTGATGATAATGTCACATTTCAGACAAATGCGTTTACTATTGATGGAACATTAACCGTAACTGACGGTGAAGCGGTGCAGCAGGTACCTTTTACACGCGTTGATGCAGTGGATCTTGCGAATGCAGGAAAATGGACCAATACGACAGCAGGAGCTGATATAACCCTTGGCGGTAATGTTACAGGATACGGTTCGGGGCATCTTAATTTTGATGCTGCTTTCAATATCAGGTCAAGTGCAGCAACTCAACGTAATTGGGACGGTGGGCTTACAGCAGATGCCATGTCGAACGTTGATGTGAGTTATCAGAACTGGATAACAGATAGGATAAAGGTAACCAGCGGAACAGATTCAGGCAATAACACAAACTGGGTTTTCGGTGAAAACCAGATATTCGGAACAGTTTATACAGATGATACTAAAGTTTCAACTCAGAATAGTACGGCAGTAACAGTGGTTGTCTATGATAATTCTGCTGGGACGCAATCAATTTATACGACTACCACCCATGCCAGTGACGGAACGTATTCAGTAGGCAACGGTACTTTAGCGGAGAACGATCTCATTGGTGTTTACTTAGATACAGGTGGTGCGACAAAAGCAACATCTGTATATAAATGTGCGGGTCCAGGAGATGTTACAGGGCTTGATCTTTATGTTGGTGATCTGGTAATAAGTGGCGGTAGCATTACCACAACTAATTTAAGTAATGCCGATGATACGGATACGGATATCTTGTATTCCATAGATGGTGATGATGATTTTACCTTAAATTCCGGAGTTAATCTTTATATAGAATCCGGCGCAACACTAAATCTTGAGAGCAATAATATTGATGATATCTCCGGCAACATGACAATAGAATCGATTGGTACCTTAACCCAGGCAGGTGGGACAACGATTTTATCCGGTACAAGTAAAACTATAACCGGCGCAGGAACATATACGTTTTATAATCTTACCATAGATGGCACGTATACATTTCAGCCTTCAGCTAGTGTGACCATGACAGTTTCGGGTACATTGTTAACGAATGATTCAGGAGATACACTCAGTTTGGATGCGGATACAGGAAATATAGATTTAGTGCTTGAGGCAAGAGCTTATGTTAATAACGGTAATATTGAAATTATATCTTCAGATGATGACACTGTTACAATTCAGGGCACAGATGATACCGTAAGAGATTTTGGTGAAGATTCCGGAGATAATTTTATTGATCTTAACGGAAGGGGTGTATATGTGCGATATCTAGATTTTAAGATGAATGCTGTTGCTGATGAGTCTGGTGATAATATTAAAGTTACTGGGCCCTGCACATTTGTAGATGTTTCTCTGCTCAATGTATGGACAGGTTTTCAGGTTTTTGAGGGTGCAACTGCTACTATAAATGGTAATGTTACAACAGCGTCGACTAGTTGGCTCTTGGTTGGCGACAATCTTGACACTGATACTATCGGTATCATGAACGTTTCAGGAGATATCAATATTGGTGCTTCTGGTTGGCTTGGGTCTGGTTTAGCTGTGGCATATGGTGATTCAATCATTACAGCAACCAATATCGATGTAAGTAGTGGTAGTATTATTGTTGTAGATGAAGATTCGACCACAGGAAAAATAGATGTAAGTGGAAATATTACTATGTCTGGAGGGAGCGTTAAACTTACAAATTATGGAACTATTGAACTTGAAGGTAACTGGGATAACTCGGGAACAACTTCATTTATCTCAGGAACGAGTTCCACGATTACGCTTGATGGCAGTGCGGCAGGTTCTACCTTTACAGCTAAAGCAGGTGATACATACAACAATATTACAGTAAATAAAACTTCTGGGACCGACGCACTTGATAATGTTACGTTTCAGACGAATGCGTTTACTATTGATGGAATATTAACCGTAACTGACGGTGAAGTGGTGCAGCAGGTGCCTTTTACACGCGTCGATGCAGTGGACCTTGCGAATGCAGGAAAATGGACCAATACTACAGCGTCAGCTGATATAACTTTAGGCGGTAATGTTATAGGATACGGTTCGGGGCATCTTAATTTCGATGCTGCTTTTAATATTAGGTCAAGTGAAACAACTCAACGCAATTGGGATGGTGGTTTTACAGTAGATACCATGTCTAACGTTGATGTGAGTTATCAGAATTGTACAACGGGTACAATAGCTGTAACCAGTGGAACAGATTCAGGTAATAATATTAATTGGGCTTTTGGGGGAAGTTCGTCTATATCTGGGATAATTATAGAATCTGATTTAGTTAATGATGCCGGAGCGGATAAGACTGTGAATGTAGTTGTGTATGATGCAAGTACTATTTCAAGGACAACCTATACGGATGAGACAAATTCTTCCGGAATATATTTAGTTACGGATGTTACGCTTGAAGACGGAGATGTCATTGGTGTGTATGTAGATGAGGAAGATGAAAATTGTACAACAGTATATAAATGTTCTGACGGTTCAGATGTAACAGGGCTTAATTTATATGATACATGGGTTACTGTGAATAGTAGTGTAGAGCCGGAGAATTTTGGAAAGGTAGATGATAGTGATGATGAGATTCTTTATTCAGTAGATGCAAGTGATAATTTGACTATAGATTCAGGTGTCAATCTTTTTGTTATTGGAACGTTAGCATTAGGAGCAAAAGACTTGAATCTTTCGGGAAATCTTCGTGTTTTTTCAGCTGGAGCTATAACTCAAACAACCGGTGGAACTACAACATTGTCAGGTTCAGGTAAAACAATAGATTATGCCGGTACATATACGTTTAATAATCTTACGATAGATGGGATAGGGGGCGCATCATATACCATAGGTGATTCAACAGATGATATGACAGTTGAATGTGACGGGATCTTAACTGTGGCGGATGATGACACCTTAGCATTTACCGATGCAGGGGCAGCGGTAACGCTTCAAGTGGAAACAGAGATAGTGAATAATAATGTTATTTCTGTTACAAGTGGCGGTTCTACAAATAAAGTAACTATTGAAGGTACTGGATCATTAACACCAGTTACAGGCACATTTTTTGATCTTAACGGCAAACATCTTTATATAAAGAATTTAGAAGTCCAAGTTGCCGTTGATCTTGATACTTCTCAAGAAACTCTATTGGTATCCGGAAGTTGTCAGTTTAATGAAGATATCACCATTTCGAATGTTGCAGCAATTACTGCAATATCTGGCGCCACGATAACAACAGATACTGCGGATATGATTATTACTGCAGGGCAATTAGGTTATATCAATGCAGGATTTTCGGGAGAAACAGGGTTTATAGTTGTTGTTGGAGACATTGATCATAATGGAGATATGGGGGGTCTTGCGCGAGCGGGGGTACATGTTTTTGATAATGGCAGTTTAACCGTTAATAATATTGATATAGCAACTTCTGCAAGTGTTATGCTTAATGATGATTCAACCTTTACGGTTACGGGTAATATTGTCAATAACGGCACGATCTATGCTGAAATGTCAGGGGAGACAACTTATAATGCTAGTATAAATTGTGGTGGTAATTTTGATAATAGTTCTTCTGTGGCTTTTCATAGTGGGAATTCAACCGTAACCTTTAATGGAACAGGAACGCAAGCAATAACTTCTGGCGGCGATGCGTTTAATGATGTTGTAGTTACAAATTCAAGTGATGTGGTGACATTTGCGGATGCTTTGGTGTGTGTAGATTTTACTGCCGCGACCGATTCAATAGAACTAACCTTTGCAGAAGAGTTTACATGCACGAATTTTGCTGTTACCGGAGCATCATCAGAATTAATTTTTAATGCCAGTGATACCTATACGATAACTGGTAATACCAGCGCACTCGATCTTAACGGACAGGCTGCGGGTACAAAAATTTCCTTAAACTCAGATGTAGATGGTTCAGCTTATACTTTTGATGTGACGAACGCGCAGACAGTCTTATATGTGGATGTAAAAGATTCCGTAACAGAAACCAGCAGTATCACCGCAAGTAATTCCAATAATTCAGGCGGTAATGATGATTTACTAGATGCACCGCATTGGGTATTTGGGGACTCAGCGACAATCACTTCTCCTGCAGCAAGTGCGGTAATAGGACAAAATCCTGTAGTGATGGGAACATCAACGACTGTTGCAGCTACAGTTGAAATCTGGGGTGATGTTTTATCAGTGAGTACAAAAATAGGAGAAGGAACCGCCGATAGCAATGGGAATTTTATCATATCATGCAGTTTGGCTAATTTAGATACGGGAGTAAATACTCTGGTTCCTAAAATAGGAACTAATTCCGGGCCTTCGGTGAGTGTGACAGCATCACTTACTCCTGGAACAGCTGTTCCAACAATAACCACACCTGATGGCAGCGTGTCTATAAGTTCAAATCCGTTTACGGTAGCAGGTACGGCTGCAAATAGTACAAATGTAAAACTTCAAGCCTTAGATGCCAATGGTGATTGGATCATGGCATTGGGTACAGGGACATCCGATGGGTCAGGCTCATATTCGCTTTCAGCGGATGCGGTAGCAAATAACCTGGCAGTGTCAGATTGTCAGATAACAGTTACGACATATGATAGTTCTGGCGATCCGATAGCGACAAGTGCGATAACAACAATAGATTTTGTGGATCCGTTCGGTATTGTGTTTGATTCGGTGACAAATAGTCCTATACAAGGGGCAAGCGTAACACTTTATTATGCTGGCAGTATAGCAACTGTGGGAGGACAATTAGCTGCTACAGATACAAATCCGCAAGTTACAGGTGCAGATGGAAGTTTTAGTTTTAATGTAGTGCATCCGCCTGATGCGAGTTTGAATTTAGTAGTGAGTGCTTCCGGGTATACCTATCCTAGTACGGTAGTGGATGCGGATCTACCTGCAGGCAGAGTAATAAGAAATCCTAGTTCAACACCGCCTGGTGGTTCAAAAGCAGAAGCCTGGACATTCACCGGGGCTTTGACAGAATTGGATTTGCCTATGGATCCGAATGCTACATTGCTTAAAATTGAGAAGACGGCGAATAAGAATGAAGTAACTGTTGGAGATATCATAACCTATACGGTGACGATAAACAATTCCACTTTAGATGATGTAATAACCGTTTATTTAGAAGATAAGATTCCCGCAGGATTTAAATATCTATCAGGCAAGGCTATTCTTGATGGAAGTAGTATTGCTGAGCCCACAGGAACAAGACCAATAATGTTTAATATTGGTACAGTCACAGCTGGCGAAACCCGCACTCTTAAATATCAGTTAATAGTCGGTTCAGGAGTTAGTTTCGGTAAATATGCTAACAGCGCTTTTGCCAAATATTTAAGCGGTACAGTTATTTCCAATATAGCCTCAGAAGAAGTTAAAATAGTTCCCGACCCTTTATTTGATTTATCAACCGTAATCGGAAAGGTCTTTTGGGATAAAAACGAAAACGGCCTGCAGGACAAAGGTGAATCGCCCATACCGAAGGTGCGCATTGTTACTGAAGACGGTACGGTGATTATAACCGATAAAGACGGAAAGTATCATCTGCCCGCTACTATTCCCGGAAGGCATGTATTCAGGTTGGATGAATCTACTCTGCCTGAAAGTACATATTTAACTACTCCTAAAGCGGTTATCGTGGATGTCCGCCAAGGGCTTAGCTCTAAAGTAAATTTTGGGGTTAATAGCAATGATGATTTATCATTGGTTGGTAAAATTTCAGGAGTGAGTATAATTCAGGAAAAACAAAAACCCCAAGCCCGGCTTAATGTTGCTTTGTATAACGATACGCTTGAGGTGAGAAATGTCGGTGGTTTAAAAGAAGCAGCTACCTTTAAGATATTTACCAACTATGTTTTATTTATAAATAAATGGAAATTAGAAATTCTCGATAAACATACTAGAGGGTTATTTAAGAGGTTTATAGGAGGAAGGCGAACTTTGACTAGACCTATTGTCTGGAATGGAACAAGCGATAGGGGCGGATTAGTTAAATCAAACAGAAAATACGCATATGTTTTAACAGTATGGGATAGAAAGGGTAAGTTTGATAAGACGAAGTTAAGAGAGTTTAACGTGAAGCGCTTTGATGCCTCAGCAGCAGAGAATAAAAAAAGGTTAGAAGAGGGAGTTTTTGGGAAAGAAAAAACCAGAAAAAATATGCAAGAGTTTTGGTCCTCTGAAAGTAGAGTTAATAATTTAGATCTGCAGAATATAAATTTAAATGGAGAGGTGATAAAGGTTTTCAGTAGCCATTCACCGGTTAGCAGTATTAAAATTATTCAAGCAGGTAAGATGGTTGGTGAGATTGGCGTTGTTTCTGAAGCGGTAACGGCAAAAGAGGATTTAACCAGGCCGCAGTTTAAGCCGGAGCAAGAAGAGCAGCCAGTTGATATTATCGTTCCTAGCGGAGAATATCAGATACAGGTTATAAGTACAGATCCACAGATCCTGTCCTTACCAAAGAGCACTGAAGGAGTAACGCAAACAACTTCTAATGAAAAACAAACAACCTTCTCCAAAGATATAAAAGTTGGCGATGATTATTTCTTTTTTGTGGGTATGTCTGATGCAGAGATGGGATATAATTTTGAAAGCGGCAATACTGAGCCGGTTGGGGATAATGACCGTTTTAAGAAAGGCTTCTGGGTAGACGGGAAGCTTGCGTATTACCTGAAAGCGAAGATAAAAGGGAAGTATCTTATCACCTCAAGTCTTGATACACAAAGAGACCAGAAGGAATTATTTAAATACATTGATCCGGATAAATACTATCCTGTTTACGGTGATAGTTCTAGCGTATCCTATGAAGCCAGTGATACTCAAGGCATGTTTTATGCTTTAGTACAGTGGGATCGTTCTAGCGCCATGTGGGGCAATTATAATGTTGGTTTTACTGATACGGAATTCGCGCAGTTTTCACGAACTCTTTTTGGCGCTAAAGCCGAACTTATAAGTACATCAGACACAAAGTTTGGCGAACCGAATACGAAAATAATTACCTTTATGGCCAAAGCCAAACAAAAAGCCGCCCATAACGAATTTGTAGGCACAGGAGGTTCTTTATATTATCTTAAACATAAACATATTGTAGAAGGTTCGGATAAGATAAAACTTAATGTTCTGGATAAGATAACCGGTCTTATTTTAACTACTATAGAGCAGAAAGAAGGAAGCGATTATCAAATAGATTATGATAATGGAAGAATCATATTCTGGAAACCTATTTCCCAGATTGCTGAAGCGGATTCGATTATTTCATCCAACCTTTTAGATGGTAATAAATTATATGTAGTGGCTGATTATGAATATTATACGCAGAATAAATATGACGAGTGGTCAAAGGGCGCACGGCTTTCTCAGCAAATCGGAGATTATGTAAGATTTGGTGGAACCTATGTTCAGGACGAAAACCAGGCGAAAGAAAATTATGAATTAAAAGGCATTGATACCACCTTTAGATTAGGTGATGATATCAAGTTTGATGTTGAATACGCTGAAACTAAATCCGAAGAAGGCAATAATTTTATTTCCACAGATGGAGGTATCACATTTACAGAGCTTTCTACAGATGAGACTGCTATGGGTTCAGCCTATGGTTTAAAAGGCGAGGCAAGATTATTTGACAAATTGGCCTTAACCGGATATTATAAAAAAGCTGAAAAAGGATTTTCTCTGCCTTCTAACATTGCTAATCAGGGTACGGAGAAGATAGGCGCTCAGTTAGATTTTGATATATCCGCTGGTACGCGCCTTAGTGCAAGGCACGATATACAGGAATTGTTAGATGATGGCAATTTAGAATCCCGTACTCAGATCGGCGCGGATAAAACCGAGACCACTACAGTGCAGTTGGATAGTCAATTGAGCGATAAATTAAAGGCTACGGCTGAATACAGGCGGCAGAGAGTAAGTGGTGAAATAGACGAATACGATAGTCAAACTAATGAGGATGCTGATATTGTTGCCTTAAAACTTGCCCGTAAACTTACTGATAAAACCACTGTTTCGGCTAAATATCAGGAATCCTTAAGCGGTGAAGAAAATCGCCAGGGCGGTTTAGGCGTGGAGACAAAGCTTACAGAGCATGTTGGTGTCCGGGCAGAGGGTATTTTGGGTTCAGAAGGAAGCGCTGCTACAGCCGGTGTAACCGCTAATATAAAGGATAAGTTTGATATTTTTGGTGATTATACCCTTAGTAATGAACAGGACGATGGTTTTGGCAATACAATAACAGCCGGAGGCAAGGCCCAGGTAGATGATAAAACCTCAGTTTATAATACCTACTCCGTAACTGATTCAGAAAAAGGCAAAAAGACCGAGGCTATTGTTTTCGGTACAAAAAAGAAACTTGAAGATGGGTATGAAGTATCAATGGCTAGGGAATTTTCAAAAGAAGGTGAAAAATTCGCTTCGGCCAATAGCTTTGGAATTGCGAAGCATCTAGGCGAAAGAAAAATAGAAGGAACCTTTAAAGAAGAAGCGGCTAATGAAGAGGGCAATGTTTCCCATAGCAATATATTCGGTTTATCAGGGGATATAAATGATAAGTGGGCAGCAAGTCTTGATTTTGAAAAAGGAAAAGTCCAGAATTTAGATGGTACGAAGACTAAAAGAATTGCTGTTTCCGGCGCAACAACCTATGTAGATAAAGATAAGATAAAGGCATCGAGCAAGCTTGAGTTTAGACATGATGATTCTTCCGAAGATTCGCAGCAGATACTTGTTTATAATGCAGTTGAGGGTAAAATGACTGAAGATTTAACCCTGTTTGCAAAAGCAAATTTATCATTTACAGAAAATACCAGTACGGATATAACTACAGCCAATTTTAAAGAGATGGTTTTGGGCGCGGCATATAGGCCAGTGTATCATGATAGGCTTAATTTGATAAGTAAATACACATTCTTAGAAGACGAATCGCCGTCATCTCAGGATGATTTTGAAGATATAGAGCACATAAAAGCACATGTGTTTGGGCTTGAGGTAATTTATGATTTAAATGATAAATTACAGCTTGTCGAAAAGGGCGCAGTTAAATATCAGGATGAGAAAGTATCCGGGTTTGATTTTACAGATAGCCAGACTCGGCTTTTGGTAAACAGGTTAAATTATAATTTAGATGAAGATTGGCAGATCGGCGCAGAATATAGAATGCTGGATGTAGTTCAGGCTGAGGATTTAAAACAGGGAGCATTGTTGGAAGTTTCAAGAAGGCTGGGCGAATTTTTAAAAGTAGGCGCAGGGTATAATTTTACTGATTTTACCGATGACTTGACTGATTTGGATTATACCGTGCAGGGGCCTTTTGTAAGGATGACCGGAGTATTATATGACAGGACGCCTCAGGAGATCAAGCTGGCAAAAGAAAGAGAGCTTGAGAGAAAAATTGAAGAATGGACCTGGAAAATAATTAATACTAAATTAGCTTGTTCTGACAGCGAACTTATGAGAGAATTATATAAATACTTTCAACTTGCTGAAATTGCTTATAGTGAAATGAGGTTAGAAGATGCAAGGCAGCTTTATACGGAAATTCAAGATAAAGCTGGAAAGATGTATGCAGAAGCCAATCATTATATAAGAAAAAGAGTTGAGATTGAGAACCGAATTAAAGATTATGATAGCCTTGCGCAGATTTATTATAAAGAAGGAAGGCTTCTTGAGGCAAGAGAACTTTGGCAAAAGATATTAGTAGAGGCAAAATATGGGTTTTAGAATGAGAAATATTAAAATACCAGGGTTTAATCTGAAAATTTTAATGGGTCTTACTGTAAGTTTATGCTTATTAGTTTGTGTTAGTTTAGTGTATGCACAGGAATCAACAACAGAGAAAGGCTACATCTATAATCTTAAACAACTGATGGAGCGTGTAGAAAAGAGTATCGAAAAGGTTGATAAGGTTCTAAAAGAAAAAGAGATTGAAGGGCGGAATCAGAAAAGAGCAACTGAAGCAAGAGATTATTTTGAAAAAGGAAATGCACTATATAAAGAAGGAAAGTTAAAAGAAGCAAAGAAGGCTTGGCAGAATTCGCTAAAGGTTGTCAAGAATCCTGAGATGAGAAGTTATGTAAGGCAGAGTGAGAAAAGGGCAAAGCTTGAACAGCGTGAACGAATAAGAAAACAGAAAGAAGAGCAAAGGCTTATTGAACAACAGAGGCGAGAACAAGATCGTCGAGAACAGCAAAAACAAAAAGAGCTCGAACAACAGAAGCGGGAGCAAGTACGTCTTCAAAAGCAAGAAGAGTTAACGCGTAAAAAGGAAGAAAAACAAAAACAAAGAGAATTTGAGCAAGAGAAGCAAGAACAAGTTCGTTTTGCAGCAAAGAAGCAAAAGCAGCTTGCAAAGGAAAAAAGAGAACTAGCGCGCTTTAAAGAACAAAAAGAATCTGTTCGTAAAAAAGAAGATGGTAAGACTCAACAAGTACTTAGTAGAGAACTAGAACAACAGGAAC